>ERZ779865.456-NODE-456-length-36110-cov-11.165719_pt1 | contig 36110 bp, 23 predicted proteins | sample MGYA00433088_ERZ779865 | MGnify/ENA primary metagenome ERZ779865 (study PRJEB29588, sample SAMEA2151703) | human gut metagenome | biome: human gut; feature: human-associated habitat; material: faeces | place: Denmark | collected 2008/2010 ... | reverse complement strand
ACGAAAAGTTACCCGCTACTATATCGATGAATTTCATCTTCTGTTAAAGGAAGAACAGACGGCGAAATATTCCGCTGAAATCTGGAAGCGATTCCGTAAATGGGGCGGTGTGCCGACGGGTATTACACAGAATGTCAAAGACTTGCTGTCCAGTGCAGAGGTGGAAAACATCTTCGACAACTCAGACTTTGTATATATGCTGAATCAGGCAGCCGGTGACCGTGATATTCTGGCGGAAAAGCTGCATATCAGTCCACAGCAGATGGAGTTTGTCACCAACAGCGGACCGGGTGAAGGTCTGATCCGTTACGACAAGATCATTCTGCCGTTTACGGACAATTTCCCGACCGATACCGTGATGTACAGTCTGCTGACCACAAAACCGTTGGAACAGCAGCTGAAATAGTCAGGAGCGATGTGCGATGGCGAATCTAAAAAGAACACATCATCAGCTTGCAAAAGCGGAAAAGAAACTCAGAAAGTACAGCAGATCGCAAAAGCAGTTTCAGATTCAGTTTGTTCGCAAGCAGCGTAAAAACGGCAAATTCAAAACAACTGCCCGTATCCGACGTAAAGAAAAAAGCAGCCGATATACCAGACATGGTCTGATTCACAGGACAGTGAATCTCAAAACGAGGTTTACAGGCGATAAACCGTCTATCACAAAATCTCTTGACAGTTTAAAGCCAAAAACATTCCGTGGAAAAGTCCTGAAACGATCGGCACAACTGATCAACCGCACTGCCCATACGGTACTGCATACTGCTGAGAGTTCGGCTCTTGGGGCAAAAACTGTTACGCTCAAGACCGCCAAAGCAGCAGAACGAAATGTACGATACAAACTAAAGCAAAAGTACCGTCAGGAAGCGGTAGATGATTACCACCGTGGCACGCTTGCAACCCTTGTCATCGCAAAAGATGCGGTTCACGGAACTCGCAGGCATTTCAAGCAGAAAAAACAGTTCAAACTGGAAAAAGCACGATACCGCCTGCAAAAAGCGGAATACAAGCTTTTCAAGGGTGAACAGTATCAGCCGAAGCTGGCGAAAAACCGTAAGGAACTGAAAGCGGAAAAACGAAAATTCAGGGAACGCAAAAAGTCATTCAAGCGTTTCAAGAAGATACAAGTATCGGATTCGTTTACTGTAGCTGTTGCCGCACATCGATTTCAAAGGCGAAAAAAACAATACAAAACCGATGCTAAAAGAATCAAAACGGTATCCCGGAAGCTGAAAAGAGAAAAGAAGTTTCAGAAAAAGACACTCCGAAAGCAATGGCGGATCGCTGATCTGTCCAGACCTGTACCGCTGGTCTTAAAGCCGGCTAATTACACAGGCAAACGTCTTGCGGCAAGTGGCTGGCAGAAAGCGGTACGGGCAGATGAAAACAACGACTTTCTCTCTGCTGTGGAAGCTATCAAACGGCATGGCGTGGAGAAAGCTGTGGAAAAAATACAGCCGCATCACCTGAAAGAACGAAATCAGAAAAAGAAAGAAAAACTGAAAAAGAAGCAATCGGACAACCGTCAACGTCTGCAAAAGCGTGAGGACAAGCTGAAAAGCAAGGGTGAACAGGTAAAACGCAGAAAAAAGCCGAAAAAGCAGACCAAAAATTCCTTTGGGGACAGACTGAAAAATGCACTCAGACAGGCTTTTCAATTTATCAAGAACATCTACAACAAGGAAGCAAGAGCCGTTCTGCTCGCCTGCCTTGTCCCGATTCTAATTATCGCTCTGGTGCTGGCATTCATTCTCATGATCTTTTCCGGCATTTTAAGCGGTTCGGGTTTTGTCCTTGGCACATATGCGGCTCAGGACTACGACTTGTCGGAAGCGGAAAAGTATTACACAAAACTCGCCTATGACATGAATGAGAAGATTCTGAAAGTCAGCAGTGATACAGACTGGAAAAACGGTCTTGCTGCTTTCGGAGCAAACAAGCGTAACCTCAAGGACAATCCAGACAATTGGTATTGGGGGCGTTCTTCCGTTTATGATTGGGATCCGGTCTATGATTTCGATGTGTACAAGCTGTGGTCGTTCCTGTGTGCCTATTACTATGACTTTGATGCAGACAGCAACGGCGACATCAAGTATTGGAGTTATGGCGGTGACACAGAGAATCTGCTAAACGAGATCTTCAACGCAGAATATGAGTTTGTCTATTGGTACGACAACCGTTCCCGTTGGAAGGAACTTTCCGATTACAACTACTGGGGCGGCGGAAGTGCGGAAACCGGTACGTATTACAGAGCGGAAAAAGATGCCTTTGTCTACAGCGGCAGACCATACAAATATCGTTTCAAACCCATCGCTTATACGTCTGAACTCAGTCAGTATTTTGACAGCGAGGGTTACGTCTGCATCAATGCGGACTACCGGGTGCTGAATCCGAACGATGACTATGCTTTGACAGGATTCATGATTATGGATCACCGCTATTATTCCGGTACAAAAGAACCGTTTTACTTCATCGACAATGATACGCAGACATTTTTCTTCATGAATGGAGACACCCGATACGATCGCTCTTTCTGGGGTTGGAATGGAAATGATGCTTGGTTTTTGGTTTCGCCGACCGATACGCATATCTGGAATGATACCATAAATGATGCCTGTATGTACGGCTATTATGAAAAGTATTACTGGAAAACGGAATGTAATCTCTACTACAACGTCAAACAAAAGAAAACCTTTGATCAGGTAATCGAAGATAAACTGAAAAGTCAATCCCATAAGGAAGAACGACTGGAATACTACAAGCTTCTTGCAGGTCAGGAAAGCGGTTCGGAAACGCTCTATGGAAATCATCAGACACTTCGCAATATGCTTTCCGGCGATACCATTCGGAATTATTCGGTCAAACAGGCGTTTGGCTACGATATGTGGGAATGGAACAAAACCAATCACGGTCTGTATCAGGGAATCAAATATTACTGCAATACCGGTGCAAAGCTTTATGCTCCGTTTGACTGCAAAATCAAGGATGTTGATACTGCCAATCAGAAGATCACCCTGCGAAAAGATGATGTGCAGTATTGGTATGACGGTTCCGGCGGAACAAAGCGAGATACAGAAGTGACGATCGCCAATGCTGTTCTTCTGAATGGCTATTCGGAGGGCGATACGATCCATGAGGGCGAAATGTTTGCACAAACAACCAATACGAATGTCAATTTCCATATTGAGATTGACACGGACGGTTACGGCTGGGACTACATTGACCCAAGACTGGTACTCTACTAAGGAGCATGAAAATGACAAGAAAAGAAACCGCTTTGGATGCTCTCAATAAGAAAATTCCGAAGCTTGAAGAAAAGATCAATCAGGACAAGCAGCTTCTTGAGGAACTGAAAGCCAAGCGAGAAATGCTTGAAGTGGAAGCACTCAAAAAGTTTTTGCATGACAACGGCATGACCACGGAGGAGATTATTACGAAGCTGACAGCTGCTTCTTCCGTGGTGCATGAACAAAAGATCGTGATGGAGGATAGAAAAAATGTGGAACACTAAAAAATCGGTTGCAGCAGTATTTTCTGCAATGGCTTTGACTTTGGCAAGTATGGGAAATGCCGTTCCTGTATTTGCAGAAGAAACAACGGCAATTACAGAAATGGCAGACAATTCTTCTGCAGCAAACATGGAACTCGGTGAAGAAGATATGCAGAAGTTGGTTGATGAAATTCAGCACAACAAGGCAGCAATGGAAAACAGCGATGATGAAACTGATAACGCAGGACATGACTATTATGCAGATGAGAATTATGACACAGATGGCAATGCTACGCTCATTAAGCATGAAAAGATCATCTATGACAGCGAAGAAATGCAGTTTATTGCTGTCACCACCAAAGACGGCAATGTGTTCTACATCCTGATCAATTATTCTGCGGAGGGTGATGAGGATAATGTATTCTTTCTGAACAAGGTAGACGATTTCGATTTGTATTCTCTGCTCTACGCAGGCAACGAAGGAGAAGAAGAAAAAGACCCTGCGGAACAGGCAAAGAAATATGCCGATGCAGCCACCAACGGCGGTGTGACGGCTGATGTTTCTGAACGTTCGGAAGAAACCACTGGCGAAACGAAACGTGCAGAAGAAAAATCTACCACCAAACAGCCTCCGTCTATGAACAGCAATGCACTCATTCTTGTTGGAGTCGGTGTATTGGCTGTGATCGGCGGTGCCGTCCTTGTGCTGAAAAAGGGCAAATTCGGCAAGAAGAAAAATACCGGTGCTGAGGATTTCGAGGAAGATTATGACGATGACTATGGCAGTGTGACAGATGAGGACGATGAAGCATGAGGGTACTGAGCCTTTTTGACGGAATCTCCTGCGGAATGGTGGCACTCAAACGCATAGGGATTTCTGTAGAAGCCTATGATGCTTTTGAAATTGACAAATATGCCATAACCGTTTCAAGCAGAAATCACCCTGAAATCGTTCATCATGGAAATGTGTTTGAGGGTGATTTCAGAAAATTCAAGGGATATGATCTGCTTTTGGGTGGTTCACCCTGTACATACTGGTCTATCGCAAAGCAAGGCAGAGAAACTTCCTGTGACGGCGAAGGGTTCAAACTTTTCAGTGAATATGTGAGAGCCTTACAGGAATCGGAGTGCCGATATTTTCTCTATGAGAATAACCACTCCATTCATCAAAACATCAAGGACGAAATTTCAAAACATCTCGGTGTTGAACCGATCGTGATCAATTCTGCACTTGTTTCCGGACAGCACCGTAAACGATGTTACTGGACGAATATTCCTCATGTTACACAGCCTGTGGACAAAGGCATTCTGCTACAGGATGTACTGGAAAACGGCATTTCTTGGCAGAATAAAAGCCACTGTGTCACAGCCAGCTATCAGGGTGCCGCTTTTCATAACACTTTGGAACGGAAGCAGCGTACTATGGTGGCTGTTCCTGTGGAAACGGTAAACGGCAAATCCCATACCATTCCTGCAACTTACTACAAGGCTGGGACTAACCTTTTTCCGGTTTACAAAGCAGAGAAAAGCCGTCAGAAGATCGCCGTTCCCATTCGCATTGGTCAGATCGGCAAAGGCGGTCAGGGACAGCGAATCTATTCAGTTCGTGGGAAATCAGTCACCATGACTGCCAACGGCGGCGGTATGGGTGCAAAGACAGGACTTTACAAGATAGACTTGCCGGACGGTGATTATGTGATCCGAAAATTGACACCTGTGGAAGCAGAACGTTTACAGACGTTGCCCGACAACTACACCGCAGGAATCAGCAATACACAGCGGTACAAGTGTATCGGCAATGGCTGGACGGTGGACGTAATTGCACATATTTTGGGAGGATTGAAAAATGTCGAAAGCGTTTGAATCTTCTCTCGATACCAAAAATTTTGCCATTATTGACGGCTACGCCAAGGCGGTCAGCGTTCTCTCCCGTTCCCACACGCCGCTTTGCAGTATCAGCGGCGGCAGTGACAGCGATATTGTTCTTGACGTGATACATAATGTCGATAAACAAAAGAAAGTACGCTACTTCTGGATTGATACCGGACTGGAATACCGTGCCACCAAGGAACACCTGAACGATTTGGAAAAGAAGTATGGCATTACAATTGAACGGATCAAAGCCTGTAAACCGATACCGGCTTGCTGTAAGGAATATGGTCAGCCGTTTCTCTCCAAGTATGTCAGCGAACAGATCATGCGGTTACAGATGCACGGGTTTCAGTGGGAGGATAAGCCACTGCCGGAATTGCTGAAGAAATATCCGAACTGCAAGATTGCCCTGCAATGGTGGTGCAATGCCTATTACTCCCCGGAAAAAGGTATCGTCAAAATGAGCCGCTTTTCTATCGGCAGAAACAGTTGGCTGAAAGAGTTCATGATCGCAAATCCGCCGAATTTCAGGATCTCCAACAAATGCTGTGATTATGCAAAGAAAAAGCCTGCAAAGCTTCTCATTCAGAAATACGATGCAGACCTTGAAATTATCGGTGTACGAAAGGCAGAGGGCGGAATCCGTTCCGCCAGCTACAAGACGTGCTTTTCCGAGAGCAGATCCAAAGGCTGCAACTCCTATCGCCCGGTATTCTGGTATACGGACAGTGATAAGAAAGCCTATGAGGAGTTCTATGGAATACAGCATTCCCGGTGCTATACGGAATATGGAATGAAACGTACCGGATGTGTCGGCTGTCCGTACAACCCAAAAGTGATGGAAGAACTGAAGATTATCCGAAAACATGAACCAAAGCTGTACACCGTAGCACAGAATATTTTCGGTGATTCCTATGAATATACCCGTAAATACCGGGAGTTTCAGAAGATGATGAAACAGAAAGCAAAGGAGAATATGAATGCTTAAATTTCTATTAGGTCTTATTATCGGCAGCAGCATCGGCGTTTTCACAATGGCAGTGATTCAGATCAACAGAGGTGAACGAAATGCCCATTAGTACAATGTTATCCGGCAAACTGATCTCTATCGGCACAAGCTTCTTTGTGGTGCTGGGAAGCGGTCACTACGATCTAGATCAGAATGTGCAGGGACAGGACATTGCCGTTCCTGCAACAACACAGATTACATCTGCAATGCCGGTGGATTCCGTTCCAAGTTCAACTACTACAAGTACAAAACCTGCAGAATCAACAACGTCAGCCTATGCGGAAAATAAACAAACAGATGCTTTTACGCTGACGGCAGCGACCATTTCCGTATCCTGCATCAAGCTGGAATGGAACGGCGATGCGGATACGGAATACACAGTTACCGCAATCCAAAATGTGAATGATGACTATGTAGACAACATCTATTTTGAATTCAAATCCAATACCCTTTGCTATGTGACGGGACTTCGTGAAAATTCGGAATACACATTTGAGCTTTCTGATGAGAATGGAGAAATTCTTGCATCTGCGGTGCAGAAAACCGAAGCGGTAGAAGTGATCGAAGAATATGATTACATCGACGGCTGGACAGACTGTTTTGCCTATGAAAAAGCAAGCGGTCTGACAAGAGATCCGTCCTATTCGGCAATTCAGGGTGCTGTTCCTGATCCTGTTACCAACACAGGCATCATGCGTGATGAATACGGCGATTACTGCTGTGCCATGGGAACTTTCTTCGGCTACTGCGGTGATCGGTTTCTCATCACGCTGGAAAATGGTACACAGTTTACTGTGAAGATCTGTGACAGCAAAGGCGATCGTTGGTATCACCCGTTTGGCGGTGACGGTAAGTGTATCGTGGAATTTATCTATGCAGACGATTATTTGCCGGACTGTGTTTCCTTTACAGGAAACTACGGTTCATACAACTGGTATGGTCTGAATTTTGATAATATTCAGAAGATACAAAAAATCAACTATGGAAATCCCATAACGTATTGAATGGAAAGGAATGATCGATATGAATAAGGTTTTTAAGATTCTTGGCATGGCGGCAGCAATCGGAACTGCACTCATTGCAGGAAAAATGCTCCACCGCAGAGGATATGCAAAAGGCTATGACAAAGCACTTCGTGACAGCGATGAGATGGGAGTGTTCTGAATATGAGTATACTGGTGATCGGCGAAAAGCCGTCTGTCAGCTGTGAACTTGCAAAAGTTCTCGGTGCAGAAAAAAAGAAAAATGGATATATGGAAGGCAGTGGTTACATGGTCAGCTGGTGTTTCGGACATCTGGTCGGCTTGAAGTTTCCCGATGCGTATTCGGAAAGCTGGGCTGCAAAATGGAGTTTTGCACAGCTGCCGATGATACCGGAGAACTGGGAGTTTCAGGTATCCGAAAGTACAAAGCAGCAGTTCAAGATACTGAAAAAACTCATGACAAGCAGTGATGTGACCGAGATCATCTGTGCCACCGATGCTGACCGTGAGGGCGAATGTATTTTTCGATATGTATACAATCTTGTAAAGTGTCAAAAGCCGGTGAAAAGACTTTGGATTTCCTCACTGGAAGAATCGGCAATCAAGGACGGTTTCCATAAGCTGAAAAACAGTTCTGCGTATGACAATCTCTATCAGGCAGGTTTCTGCCGTGCAAAGGCAGACTGGCTGGTCGGTATGAATGGTTCAAGATTGTTTTCGGTGCGATACAACGCCCACCTGAATACAGGCAGAGTACAAACACCAACACTTGCCATGATTGTGAAACGTGATGCGGATATTGCAACCTTCGTCAAGCAGAAGTATTTTACGGTCGTTCTGGATATGGGATTCCCGGCAGAAAGTGCAAGAATCGATGAGGAGCATACAGCGGATATGCTGGCATCTTCCTGCAATGGCAAAACGGTAACGGTAACAGATGTGAAGAAAGAGGTCAGAATCATATCCGCTCCGAAACTTTTTGACTTGACTTCCTTACAGCGTGAAGCCAACAAAAAGTTTGGTTACACGGCACAGCAGACCCTCGACTATATGCAGTCCCTCTATGAGAAGAAACTGGTCACCTATCCCCGTACCGATTCTCAGTACTTATCCGATGATATGGAACAGACCGCCTATGCTCTCATTCCGGCAATCAGCGAACATTTTGGATTTGGAAGTGTTGCAGAACCGAATCTCAGGGCAGTCATCAATAACCGCAAGGTCACAGGACATCATGCGATTATTCCAACGGAAAGCGGCGTGAAATGTGACATTTCGGCACTTGCAGCGGGTGAGCAAAATATCCTGAAACTCGTTGCACTCCGTCTGCTTTGTGCTTCAGCTTCTGCATATCAGTATGGCGCTGTAAAAGTAACACTTAGCTGTGAAAATACGGATTTTACTGCATCAGGCAAAACCGTCTTGGAATCCGGCTGGAAAGCGTTAGACGGCAAGATCGGAGAATCGGAAAAGAGCGATGAAAAAAGTCTGCCTGATCTGGAAAATGGTATGACCTTTATAGCAAAGGCATCAAAATCAGAACACTTTACATCTCCGCCAAAAGCATTTACCGAAGATACGCTTCTTTCCGCCATGGAACACGCAGGTGCAGAAGAATTTGATGAAAATGCAGAGAAAAAGGGACTTGGCACACCTGCCACCAGAGCCAATACCATTGAGAATCTTGTCAGGCACGGATATATTCAGCGTGATGGCAAGAAGATCTCGTCTACCGATAAGGGCAGAAATCTGATCCGTGTTATGCCCGATGAAGTCAAATCCGCACGTCTGACTGCCGACTGGGAAAACAAGCTGATTGAAGTGGAACATGGCAGTCTTTCTGCGGACAGCTTCATGAATGAAATCAATCGATTTGTGACGGAGCTTGTAAGTAAATACGGTTCTGTTGATGATTCCGTGTCTTTTGGTGAAAATCAGCCGAGTATCGGGAATTGTCCAAAGTGCAGCAAGCCGGTTATCAAGGGCAAGTATGGCTGGTACTGTTCCGCACGATGCGGAATGAATCTTACCAAAGTGTATGGCGTGGAACTTTCTGAGGGACAGTTGAAGTCCCTGCTTTTCGGTAAAGAAACGTCATATATCAAAAATGGCAGAAAGACCATTGTTATGCCAAAAGTAGCGGAAAATGCGTTTAACGGCAAGACGTATTACAATTGGGCAACAAGAAAGGAATCATCATGAATATGGAAACTTTAAGAAAAGCGGCAGATGTTCTCGGCGTTCTCACTGACAGCCTGCGTTCATTTCCGGAAGAAATACAAGCTGAAATATGCAATGCCATGAAAAGCTATGAAGCAAGTGACGAACTTTCGGCACATAAGCAGTATGAAGAAATCGAAAAGCTGTGGCGAAAAGGAACACTCATTCTCGGTATGCACGAAATTGCGGAAAATACAGGCATGGAGATCAGCAGTTTGATGCAGCTTTCTGAAAATGAAAAACTAAATCTCATGTATGAATATGCGATCGGTACGGATAAGAACGAACTTGCCAGAATGGTTAATGAGCGATGAAGCCGTATACAGAGGAAATGCTCCTCTTTTTGTCTGAACCGGACAGTAAGTACTATGCACGGCTGCTGCTTCCTGAAATTGCTGCGGTTTTGGGCGTAACAGTCACACAATTGGAAAATAAGCCGATTGACATTCAGATCATGCTTGCACAAACCTATATCAACTATTGGCACAGCGATAATTGCAGCATAAAGAAAGCACTGGAAGAGGATTTGTATGTAGATGGCAAAGAACCTGAAACAGAGAATCAGGAAAATATAAAGCAGAAAAATCGTGAAATGGAGCGAACAAGATGAATCATGTAAATATATTTCTTTGAGGGGTGACGTAAATGCCGATACAAGAGAACGAAGTTACAAAACAGCCGGAGATTGAAGCGGATGCACACAAGAGTGAAACGCTGCTGCCGATTTTCCATATGGCTTATAGCAGCCATATGGACACGCTGGATCATCTTCAGGAACAGAAAGCTGAAACACAGGATCAGATCAGCAAGAGCGAAAACAGAATTGCGATGCTCGAAGAAAAAGCTGCAAGACTTGAAGCAACGAATGCGATGCTGCAGGACTTAATGGACAGCGGTAAACTTCCCGGTGCTGCATCTGCGATCATCAGAGCAAATGAAACAAAAATCAATGCAATCCATAAAAACCGTATTCCGAAGATTGAAAACAGCATCAAAAAGGCAGAAAACAAAATTTCCAAACTGGATGACCGTATCGCTGTTGTCAGGCTGAAATCTGAAAAACTCAGAAGTTTCAGCAACGTCATTCAGTCGTTCATGATACCAAATCCGCAGAAACGCAGAGAACTGTTTAAGGAATCCATGGAAAATTTGCGGAACAGCAGCAAAGGTCTGCTGTGTATCAGCATGAATGCCGAAAAGAGCAATCTTTCCAAACTGTTTGAACAGTATGAAAAAAGCGATTCCATGGCAGAAAAATTCAAGCTTGGTCAAAAAATCGAAGCAGCAAAATCAAGTATCTCTGCTATGGAAGCGAAAATCCATAAGCTTGAAAATGCTCCTGAAATGGAAAATGCAAACGATCATATTGTTGACAAAGCCATTGCACAAACAGAAGCCGAAATCGAAAATACGGACTTTTTGTCAAATGGCGATTTATCTGATTTTGACAAACCGATTGAAACGGTAACGCTTGATTCTGCTGAATATCTTCGCAACGCTGAAATGTCTATGGAAGATGATATGAACATGATTGATGGAATCATCAATAATGGCAAAAAGGAAGAACGTCCCGATGTGCCGTTATTTCTGGAAGAAATTGATTTTAGCACTTGTGATGATGCCACACTGCAATCGTTTCGGGAATCTGCAAAGGCAAATATGGAATGTGCAAAGGAGATCTCACAGGCACTTTCCCAGAATTATGATTACGAGCGATATACCCTGAATTCTGAACAGGCACTAAGTGATGTGCGTGAGAAATTTTCTGATGACCGTATTGCCTTTGTTCTTGCCTGTGCGTTGAACGGCACAAGTGACGGCAGAATCGCAAAAGAAGTCAAGGACTTTGCAAGAGATACGCTTCAGAATGTACCGGAACTCTACACGAAAAGAAGTCTGTCCCTCAGTTCCCATGCGGGACTGATAAATCTGTTTGCGAAAGCTGTCATGAAATCACAGCCGGAAAAACAGATGGAAAAACCTGCACCGGAAAAGAAAGAACCGCAGAGATCCCGTTCGGGAGTACGAAAAATCAATCCCAACTATTACAGGCAAATTCCACCGGAGGACAGAGTGATTACTAACGAACCGGCGAAGGTGGGTGCAATCATAATGACAGAGTTGGAAAATCAGAAGATTCCTTTTTCGGCGTTGGAAACCGATAAGGGTGTTACCATTACCGTTTCCAAGAAAAATGAGGGTGCTTTCCACGCTGCGGAGGAAAAAGCGAAGGATACACACGTTCGTCTTGTAAATCCCGAAGTGTTCCGGCAGATTCCCAGAGAGGACAGAGCAATTCAGCCAATGTCAGAAAAAGAGGCACAGGAAACCATGCAAAAGCTTGAAAAGGACGGCATTCCCTACTCTGCAAGATTAGATGGTGACAAATCTGCCGTAACTGTAAAAAAATCAGAAGCACCGGCTTATTTCAGCCGAAAGAAGATGAAAAAGCTTGCTCAGGAAGTGAAGACAGAAAGTCCGAAGCAAGGGGGATCTAAAAGCAAAGGACAGGAACTTTGATGCGAGTTACGCCGGAACAGATCGAACGTGCCAATCTTGTTAATCTCCCTGATTTCCTGAGAAGTCAGGGATTTTCCTTAAAACAGGTCGGCAGAGAGTATATTCTGCAAGAACATGACAGTCTGCATATCAAAAATAACGAAGCCGGCGAAGTTGGAAAGTGGTTCCGCTTTTCTGAAAACAAGGGCGGCAACAACATCCAGTTTGTGCAGGAATTTATGGGACTTGATTTTATTTCTGCGGTGGAGTTACTCAGCAACGAAAGAGCAATCCCGTTTCACTCCCACAGTATTTCAAAAGCTGAACCGCCCAAAAATCGTGAGATCATGGTTCATGACAGCAAGGAAATTTCCCGTATCACAGACTATCTGCATAATATCCGTGGTCTGTCCTACGATGCAATTGCTGGTCTGATCGCTGATGGAAGATTATCACAGGAAGAAAAAACAGGCAATGCAGTATTCAAGATCTTCGATGAGAGTGGCTTACTGGTCGGTGCGGAAAAGGTCGGTACGTCAAATGTGCGTTTCAAATCGTTTGATAAAGGTGCAGCAGACGGCTATGGCTTTGAAATAGTCAGCGGAGAACCTGCCAATACCTATTTTTTTGAGAGTGCGATTGATGCGATCTCATTTGCTGATCTGCACTCTGAACAAAGGGATTACAGATTGGTTTCCATGGCAGGTGTAAAACCCTCTGTTGTCACGGAAACGATGAAACGATATGCAATATCACCTGAAAATATCTATCTCTGCACCGATAACGATAAGGCAGGAAACGAGTTTGCTGAAAAACTGATTGCTCGGTATTCTGCCATGAAAAGAGTAACACCAAATGGAGCAAAAGATTGGAATGACATATTACAAGGGAGAATGAACAAAATGAAGCGATACGGCAATCCTTATTGGCAGGCAGCAACGGATAACAGAGATAAAACCGTTGCTATCATGCGTGAAGATATATTTCAGCAGATACAGCAGGCACTTGATAAATCGGGGCTGAATTACTGTGCATACAGTGATGGCAGCAACACGATGATTGCGGTAAACAGTTCTGAAATTGACCATTTCAAGAATGTTACAGGTTTTGATGAATCCCTTTGCAGATTGCAGAAGTCGGGCAAAGAACATATTCCGCAGGATAAAAATATTATCGGCAATACAGACTACAAATATATTCCTCAGAAATCCTATATCAGCGAGGACAGAGAAACCATTCTCAAAATGGCGGAACTGGCAAACAAAGCGAACATTTCATTTTCAGCAAGAATCTATCCCAGCGGCAAAGGAGTAATGACTGTATCTCAGGCTGATATTTCTCAGATAAGTGCGATTCAGGATGCCGTAAAGGCTATGAGAAAACCAATGATTCAGAATAGCCGACAGGCTTCACAAGAAATCATCGGCAACAGACCATACAGAGAAATCCGAAACCGACAGTTTATGATTTCTCCCTTGACACCTGACAAGTATCATAAGATTGAACCGAAGCTTTACGAGCGTGGTGCAGAATTTTCAGGACTGATTCGTGACGGCAAAGTTATGTTTACCACAGAAAAAGAGAATGCACCGCATTTTCAGGCAATTCTTCGTCAGACGATCTGTGAAAATCAAATTCTTGAAAACTTGCAGAATATGGGGCTTGATAATCAGCAGATACAGGCTCTTTCTTCCTCTATTGAGATTGCTGCACGAAACAACATGACAAATGTCATTGAAAACTATGTTTCTAAGGATTATGACATTACACAGCTTGGTACAATGAACGATCTGCTGATTGGCTATCTCGACCAGAGCGATACCAGCCGATTTCTTGATAATAGCAGGCAACTCGATTTGCTTTTATCTGCCAAACAGGAGTTCGACTTGCAAATTGCACAGCGTGAGGAATTGTTATCCGATGATGAAATCAATCTTCCGGAACCGGATTCCGTATCGTTCCGCTTTGGCGACCAAAGTAAGGAATGGTTTACCGAAAGTGATTTGCTTGCTGATTTTGTCCAGGATAATCCTGAAATGTCATTTGCCCTTGCAAATGCGGTACTTGGTTATCTCGATGAAAAACAGCATACAGAACGTAATGTTGCAGGTTTGAATGCAGGCTGGTACAAGAAAACAGATTTTACAGTTACCACTATGATCGATGGACAGGAATTCCGTCATTCAGGACGTTTTGACATTGGGGACGGTGCAGGAACAGGCGGCGGAACGCTGATCGATCACATTGAACAGTTTGCGAAAAATGCACTGAAACAGGAGTTTTTGTACAATGAAAACGACCGTGAATCGTTGAATTATCTGCTTGACCACGTTGTGCCTTTCTTAACGGAAAATGCAGCACTTACCGCAGAAGAACAACGCATTTTGGACAATTTCAAGGAACAGCATCCGATCCGTACCGCTGCTGATGTGGAAATTGTTGAGCCAGTTCAGAATGAACCAACTGCCATTGCAGATTCTATGATAAAAGTAGAAGATGATCTGACCGAAAAGGTACAGAGCCGTGAACCTACAGACCTTAACATTGCAAAGCAGCATATAGCAGAGTATCTCGACCGTGAGTTTGGGGAATCACCGGAGTTTTCAGATATGGCAAAGATCGCTCTTGCCTACACAACCGATGAGGAACATGATCTCCCCATACTTGTCTATGCAGATCTGGAACAGTACAGGCTTGTATTTGAGTATGACGGCAATGTCGTTCATGATGAGCAGTATAACTCCCTTTCAGAGATGAATGAAAATGCTCTGTCGGTACTTGATTTTAATGATTTGGTATCGCTTTCTGATGATGAGATCGTATCGGTTATTCCAACAAAGTCTTCTGATTTGCCGTTCAAAGTTGGCGATAATATTGAATTTCAGGGAAAAGAGTGGCATATCGACAGCATCAATGAGGACAGAGGAAGAATCATGCTCTCACGTGATACCGGCAATGTCATCATGCCACAAGAGGGACTGGAAACGTTCTTGTCTGAGGTTGTTGAATCTGCCAATCATCATGCAGGTATTGAGAATTTGGAACAGAGTGATACCGAAAAAATGCATGAAAGTATTGTAGATACAGATACACTTGATACGGCTGACAAGTCTATTGCAAATGAAAAAGAGCCTGAACAGAAATCCGGTTTACTTACTTTCGACGTATATATCTATGATAGAGAAAGCGGTACGAATTCACCGATGCGTTGTCAGGCAAAAAATACAGCAGAAGCGAAAAAGATAGCTGACGAATATATCAATCGTTGGAATCTGGTCGATGCGGAGATTACTGATGTTCAGTTTGTAGCACCGAAAAAAGAACTTGTGAAAGATGAACCAATCACCGGAAAATCGGCTGAAACTGAAATTTTTGATGATGCACCGCTGTTTTCTGAAAGTACCATTGCCGATGCAGGGCTTGGATTTGTAGCAGATGACAAGGAGTTCAAACCTTTTGGAAACGGAAAACAGGAATATGAGCAGTTGACTCTGTTCGGAGAATCAGAACCTGTAAACCCGTCCGCATCCACACAAACCATTACACCTGTACAGTATGGCGAACCTGTTGCAGATGTCAACCGTTTTGAAGAACTGCACAAGGAGATCATGCGTGGAAGCGGATTTGAGGGCGGTAAATTTCGCATTGAAGCGTTTTTTCAGGAAAATCACCCAAGCACTCAGGAATTTGCTGACTTTCTGAAAAATGAGTACGGCACAGGCGGTCACACGTCTGACGGCAACATCTTCTCTGTTGACCATGATTCCAAAGGAATGCAGTTTACCGTCAGAAGCAAGGAGAATGGTATCAGCAATGAAACATTTGATTTCACCTGGACGGAAGTTGCAAAGCTGACCGCAGACCTTATCAAGCATGAAAAATATCTCAAACAGGACGAGATCAAACGCAGAGATCAGCGTGAATCTAAAACAGAAAAATCTGATATTAAGCCGGAAATTATAACTGCTCCCGATGAAAAATCGGAACAGCAAATTAAAGCAGATGAAAAGACGCAGAATTTCACCATAACCGATGATAATCTCGGTGAAGGCGGTGCAAAAACCAAGTTCAAGAACAATCTGCTTGCCATTCAGACATTAAAGCAAATTGAAAGTGAGGACAGAACGGCTACTCCTGAAGAACAGGAAATTCTGTCAAAATACGTTGGCTGGGGCGGTCTTGCACAGGCTTTTGATTCTGAGAATGAGCAATGGAGCAAGGAATTCGCACAGCTGTCCGACACACTTACACCGAAAGAATATGAAGATGCAAGAAAATCTGTTCTTGACAGCTTTTTCACATCTCCTGCAATTATTGATGGAATCTACGAAGCATTGGATAAGTTCGGCTTCAATGGCGGCAATCTTCTTGAACCATCTTGCGGTGTCGGCAATTTTCTCGGTAAAATACCGTCAGAAATGGCTGAACATACAAATATCTATGGCGTTGAAATTGACTCTATCAGCGGACGAATTGCAAAACAGCTTTATCCCGATGCTGACATTCAGATAACTGGTTTTGAAAGCACCCATTTTCAAAACGGTTCTTTTGATGCAGCGGTCGGTAATGTGCCATTTGGAGATCTGAATTTTCCGGATAAACAGTATGGCACAACCAAACTGCACGATTTCTTCTTTGCTCAGACTCTGGACAAGGTGAAAGAAGGCGGTATTGTTGCTTTTGTCACATCGAAAGGAACACTTGACAAGAAAGACGAAAGTTTCCGTATGCAGCTGGCACAGAAAGCCGATTTAATCGGTGCTGTCCGACTTCCGAACAATGCTTTTAAGGCGAATGCAGGTACAGAAGTTACTTCGGATATTCTCTTTTTACAAAAACGCTCCGCACCGCCGGAAGAACTGCCTGATTGGGTGCATTTGGGTAAAACTGAGGACGGACTCAGAGTAAACAGCTACTTTGCGGAGAATCCTGAAATGGTACTCGGTACGATTATAGAGGGCAACAAGCTTTACGGCAGAAACGATGATACAATGTGCATTCCGATTGAAGGTGCAGATCTTCGACAGCAGATTCATGAAGTGGTACAGAAACTGGATACGCAGATTTCAGCTTTAAAAACGAATGAGGTATTCCGATTCAGCGATAAACAGGTCACAATGACAGCTGCTGAACTTCGTCCGTTCAGCTTTTTCAAAGATGATAAGGGCGATATTTACCTCAAGGGTGGAGAAAGCAAGCTTGGAAACTTCGATGTTTCCAAAGTAATGGATACCAAATCAAAGGACTACGGCCGCATGACGGCTTTCATTGATCTCCGTGATACGGTGCGTGAACTGCTCCGAGTACAGGCAGATGACCGTCCCGAAAGTGAGATTAAAGCAGTTCAGCAAAAACTCTCTGTTCAGTATGATGATTTTTACAAGAAGTATGGGCTTTTGCACAGTCGTAAAAACCGTCAGGTTTTGCGTGATGATTGTTCTTATAACCTGTTGCTCACCCTGGAAAAGGAATTTGACAAGGACAAGCTGATCGCAAAATCTGATATCTTTACCAAAAGAACGGTAAGACCATCAAAACCGATTGAACACGTAGATACGGCATTGGAAGCACTTACAATCTCCATGGCGGAAACCGCAAAGGTTGACCTTGCCTATATGTCAAAACTGACGGATATGTCAGAAGAAATGTTGATTTCAGAACTTAAAGGCGAGATTTTTCTTGTACCAGATACCAACACCTATCAGTCGGCAAGCGAATATCTTTCAGGTGATATTCGTCAGAAACTTGACATTGCTGAAAACTATGCAGAAAAAGACAGCAGATTTGCTGAAAATGTGGAGGCACTGCAAGCTGCCATGCCTGAACCGCTGAAAGCCGGTGATATTGATGTAAAAATTGGTGCTGCTTGGATTCCGAAGGAATTGTATCAGCAGTTCATGTATGAGCTTTTTCAGACACCGAGAGAAAATCGTGAGGACGTAAAGAAAGCGTTCTGGGTGAAACCGAAAAATATAACGGTGGATTATTCCGAACACACCAACACCTGGCATATTGAGAACAAGAGGGCGGACAGTTCCGTTTTGAGCCGCAGAGATTTTGGAACAAAGAATATGAGTGCTTATGAGATTATGGAGCAGCTTCTGAATCTGAAAGAGCCAAAGGTGTATAAGTCGGAAACCTATCTGGATCTGAATGGCAATGAAAAAGAACGCAGAGTGGTCGATATCAAGGCAACGAAGATCGTTCAGCAGAAAGCTGCAAAGATCAAACAGGCTTTCAAGGATTGGATATTTAGAGATCCGGAACGTGCTATTCCCCTTGTAGAACAGTACAACCGACAATTCAATTCTATTCGTCCTCGTGAATATGACGGCTCAGCTTTAAGATTTCCGGGTATGAACTCTGCAATCACGCTGAAAGAACATCAGAAAAACGCTATTGCACACGCTTTATTTGGCGGCAACACGCTGTTTGCACACTGCGTTGGTGCGGGCAAAACGTTTGAAATGATAGCAGCAGCAATGGAGAGCAAAAGACTTGGACTTTGCACAAAGCCTCTTTTTGCCGTTCCAAATCATCTGACAGAACAAATTGGTGAAGATTTTCAGAAATTATATCCTGGTGCAAATATTCTTGTTGCAACAAAGAATGATTTCAAAAAAGAAAATCGTCAGCAGCTGTTTGCAAAAATCGCTACCGGTGATTTTGATGCTGTGATTATCGGTCACTCACAGCTTGGCATGATTCCACTTTCCAAGGAAAGACAGGTATCTATTTTACAGGACCAGATCAATGATATTATGGCAGGCATTGAAGAACTGAAAAAGGCAGAAGGTTCTCGTTTTCAGGTCAAGCAGATGGAGCGTACCAAGAAATCGCTGGAAGCAAAACTGGATAAGCTGGAGAAAACACATGATGATATTCTCACCTTTGAAGAAATGGGCATAGACAAGCTGATCATCGATGAAGCACACGAGTTCAAAAATGTTCCTACTCAGACGAAACTGACCAACGTGGCTGGTATTTCGTCCTCTGCTTCACAAAAGGCACTGGATCTCTTTATGAAGTGCCGCTATCTTGATGAAAAGACCGGCGGCAGAGGTGTGATTATGGCAACAGGCACGCCCCTCAGCAACTCTGTAACTGAATTACATACCATGATGCGTTTTTTGGAATATGACTTTCTGAAAGATCATGGACTTAGTAATTTTGACAACTGGGTAACCGTATTCGGGGAACAGAAAACGGAATGGGAGCTTGCTCCTGCCGGCAACAAATTCAAGGAACGCACCCGAATCGCCAACTATACAGGCTTGCCGGAACTGATGAGTATGTTCAAACAGGTTGCCGATGTGCGTACAGCAGATACGCTTGACCTTGCTACGCCGGAAATGAAGTATCACATTGAGAACATCGAAGCAACAGAGTTTCAGAAAACGCTTGTACAGGAGTTGTCAGACAGAGCCGATGACGTGCAAAGTGGAAACATTGATCCGTCCGTGGACAATATGCTCCGTATTACTTCTGACGGCAGAAAGCTGGGACTTGACCCAAGACTGATCGATCCGTCATTTGAGGATAGCCCTGATACAAAGCTGAATCAGTGTGTCAGAAACGTTACGCAGATCTATCACGATACGGCAGAGGAAAAGCTGACCCAGATTATCTTCTGCGATCTTGGTGTTCCAAAGAAAAACTCACAGTCAACGGATAAGGGAGAAAATGCTGATGAAAAGTCTGCTTCTGAAAGAGAATCTTTAGAGGAAGAATGCGATTTCTGCGTCTATGATGATATTCGGGATAAGCTGATTGCAAATGGCATAAAACCGGAAGAGATCGCCTATGTACATAATGCCAAAACCGAACAACAGAAAGCTGATCTCTTCGATCGTGTGAATAAAGGCGAAGTGAGAGTTCTGCTGGGAAGTACAGGCAAAATGGGTACGGGGACAAACTGTCAGAAAAAGTTGATCGCATTGCATAATCTGGATATTCCATGGCGACCGAGCGACCTGCAACAGCGAATTGGTCGTATCGAACGTCAAGGCAACCAGAACAGCGTGGCTCATGTCTTTAACTATGTGACAAAAGGCAGCTTTGACGCATATCTCTATCAGACATTGGAAGCAAAACAGCGTTTCATCGGACAGATCATGACTTCCAAAACACCTGCAAGAACTTGTGAGGACGTAGATCAGCAGGCACTCAATTATTCTGAGATCAAGGCACTCTGTACAGGAGATGAACGTATCAAGGAAAAGATGATGCTGGATAACGAGGTAAAGGAACTAAATCTTCTGAAAGCAGAACATACCAATACGGTATTTGATATGCAGCAGACAGTTGCTTCCACTCCTGCAAAGATTGAAAAAGCAGAGGAAAGACTGGAAGATCTGAAAGCAGACCGTGAGGCACTGCGTCAGCTGCCGATCGATGAAGAAACCAAACTGCCCGTATTCAAAATCACCATCGATGGTACAGAATATACAGACCGAAAAGAAGCTGCACAGGCTCTTGAGAATGCGGTGCTTGATTTTGTAAAGAACAGTTCCGATCAGGAAACGGATGTTGGCGAATTTCAGGGATTCAAGCTATCCGTTAAGGCAGTGATGTTTGGCAATGAGCCTGATATTTCCATTACCATGAAAGGCAATGCAGAGCATAGCTGTACCTTGACAAGCAGCTTTTCTGCCAATCTCAAGCGTATGGAATCCACGCTCTACAAAATTGATCAGACAATCAGTGATGCACAGAACAACGTGAATAAGCTGAAAATGGATTTGGAAAATGCCCGGCGTATTGTCAACACACCATTTCCACAACAAGCTGAACTGGAACAGAAAACAGAACGGCTTACTGCTCTTACCGAAGAACTTAATCAAGCTGCAATAGAAGCCAAGAAAAAAGCTCCTGAAAAACAGCGTACCTGCTATTTTGAAAGGGCTAAACTGAAAAAGGAAGCCTTTAAGGACAGACAGAAAACGACTAAGCCGAAAGAGAGAAGTCAGGACAAAAACGAAATAGAATGATAAAACAGGCACTTCAATTTTTACGAAGTGCCTGTTTTCGTTAATTCATATATTGCTGCACACAGCTTTCATAAAGAACTTTTGTATATCGTTCTTTCAGTCTGATCGGACTTATAATCTCCACCTTTCCCCTGAATGAAAATATCCAGGAGAAGAACGGCTGCGGATATTCTGATCTTATAGGAACATGAATGATAAAGTGATTGTCCGATTTCTTGTCCCTGAGCATGAGAACTGACTTCCCGAACCGGTCGATCACGATGTTACAATATTTATTTTCCAGCGGCAAGCGGAGTGTAACGTACTCACTTTTTCCGCTGAACATAGAAAAAGATGATTTGATGTACTGTTCCAGATTCAATATTTCACAGGGAGTATTTCTGTATAAATCGATAAGTTTGATGTTTCTCATTCTGTCAATACGAAAGTTCGTATAGGTATCACCATGTTTTTCATAGTTGGATACAACATAGTACTGTTCATTACACATCACTAATGCAAACGGCGAACAGGTTCGTTTTACTCCATCTCTGAGAACTAATTGCTTATTTATATCATAGTCATAATAGTCAAAGCTGATTTGCTGATTATTATGTAAGGCAGAATTTATCATATCAATATTGTCAAAAATCTGCTCGTTATCAGACTTCACACGATTGGTCAGCATGATTTCACGTCTGAGTAGTGGAGCTTCATAAATACTGCAAAGACTTTCCAGCAGTTTAAGCAATTTTTCTGAATCCTTAACTGTTAAAAAGCGAAATGAAGCAACTGCATCAGCGAGCATTTTAAGAACACTGAGCGAAAATGTTCGGCTTTTCAAATGATACCCTTTATTGTAAATGTATTCAATGTCGTATCCCATATATATCAGTGCATCAATATCTTCTTTGATAGTTCTTTTTCCGGCCGAAAAACCATTTTTAGCTAAATTTGCTATAATCATTGACATTGATAGATAATGCTCGCTATCTGTCAGTTTTAGAAACATCTTTTTCAAAAAAAGCACTCTATATTTCCCATTCATTCTTTCTACCTCGTATTTGCTGTGGTATATAAACTTATTCTATTATTATATCATATTTTGGTGATCTTTCATAGATATGTGCAAAAATAAACGTAAAGAACGGTAGTGAATTTGCTAAAATATCAAATAAAACTTATATTATATTAGTATTTTGAAATGATAATACTGAAAAATATATAATAAAGCAAATGAATCACTTGACTTTTTGTGCAATTTGTGGTATTATGGAATAGATTATAATCGGAGAAAGGAGAATTGGATATGCTCACACAAAATCTGTCAGACAAGCAGATAGAAGCTGTTAATGCTATTGATGATGACGTTGAAATTATTGCCTGTGCAGGTGCTGGAAAAACTGGCGTTGTGACGAGAAGAATTATCAATATTCTAAAGTGTAAGCCTAACATATCACCGAATAATATTGTGGCTTTTACCTTTACTAAAAAAGCGGCTGAGGAATTGAAAAGTCGTGTGTATTCCATGGGCAAAAACGTACTTGGTGATACAAAAGGCTTTGCAGAAATGTATATTGGCACGATTCATGGATTCTGCCTTAGTATGTTGCAAGAGTATATTGCAGAATTTCAGATATTTACGGTCTTAGATGACATACACACACAACTTTTTGCTGAACGTTACTATGAAGAAATAGGGATGAAAGATATGAATCTTCAGAAGTACATTGAAACTGACCTTTTTATTAGGGTTATGAGTTTGCTCAATGAAAATTGGAATGATTCAGCAAGATGGAGTAATGATGTAAGAACTGCATTTAACAAATACAAACAAAAAATGTATGCAGAAAAGCATTTTGACTACTCTCTCATTCTTCGTGAAATGGTAAATCAGCTTGAAAATAACCAAGCTTTCAGAAAAATAATTGCAAAAAAAGTAAAATATCTAACCGTTGATGAATATCAGGATACTAATCCCGTTCAAGAAAAGCTTGTATCGCTTCTAAAAGAATTAGGGGCAAATCTTTGCGTAGTCGGTGATGACGATCAGACAATCTATCAGTTTCGTGGCAGCGATTCAACCAATATACTTACATTCATGCAAAGATACAACATAAAGAAGTATATCTTGCTTGATACCGACTATCGCAGCACAAGTGGAATAGTTAATGTTGCAAAAAATGTTATAGTTAATAATTCTCGTAGATTGCCAAAGGAAATGCAATCCGGCTGTTCAACTGTTTACGATGAGGGAGATATTACATTCAAAGAGTGTAATACAGCAGAAGATGAATATGAGTTTATAGCCAAAAATATAGAAAAACTTCATGCTATTGGCATTCCATATTCTGAAATGGCAATTTTGCTTCGAAAAAGAAAAATCGGAATCGACATTGCTGATGTATTTGATGAACATGAAATTCCTTATATAATTGAAGGCGTGAATGAACTTATGTATACTCCTGAGTGTAAGGCAGCTAAGTGTATTTTTGATTACCTTAATGGAGAAAGTGACCTAAAGGAGTTATTTGATAAATGGCTTGCTATTGATTACCCATTTAAAAAGAAGGAACTTGCCAATGCATTTAATGATCTAATGTGTTTGGATGTATCAAAACTCAAATATTATTCGGAATTTAACCTGCAAAGAATCTATCAGAACTTTTTAACACAGATAGGTTTAATTGATGATGGTAGAAATAAAACTGAAATTATCTTATATAATCTCGGTAAGTTCTCGCAAGTTATTGGTGATTATGAAGCCATCAACTTCACATTGAAACCAAAGTCTAAACTTTCAGGATTCTGTTCTTTCCTCAAATACAAAGCTGCTGACTATTATCCGGAAGGATATTTAAGCAATACAATTGCAAAACCTGATGCAGTTCCTATTATGACAATTCATCAATCCAAAGGCTTAGAGTTTGCAGCTGTTTTTATTCCATGTTTAAACAAAAACTTCTTTCCAGCACAGAAGGTCGGCGGAAAAGGTATCTGGCACGTTATCGACAGAAGCTGGATAAGCGGTTCAAGCCGTTTTGATGGTGATTTAGAGGACGAACGCAAGCTGTTCTACGTTGCCATTACAAGAGCAAAGAAGTATCTACTTATTTCTCGTGCAAAAAATGGACGTGATAAAACTGTGTCAACGTTTTTTGAGGAAGCCAAAGGCTCGCCCTGTATGCTTCCCTACAGAGATGATATTTCATACGATGCAGCAAAGCTTCCGGATTTGAGAAAGAGTAACGTACCGATCACGTTAAACTTTTCATTTCTCGAAGATTATTTTGAATGCCCGTACAGATTCAAGCTGTCAATGTTCTACGGCTTTGTACAGCCATTCACAGAACTTATGGGATATGGTAATGCACTTCATGAGGTGGTTCGTAGCATCAATCTCAGAGCGATTGAGGGAAAGCCAATCACAGATAAATTTGTAAAGCAGCTTTTTGATGAAATGTTCTATCTCCCATATGCTACCCCGAAACAGAAAGAGCGTATGACGGATAGTGCGAAACGTGCGATACAGAAATATATTGATCAAAATCAACCGACTTTTAATGAGATTCGTTTTGCTGAATCAAATATCGAAATTGATTTGGGTGACGGAATAACAGTAAACGGACGTATTGACATGGTGAAAGACGTTATAATTGATGGTGAAAAGAAAACGGTTATTGTAGACTTCAAAACGGCAAACAAACGTGTCCTTGATGCTATCGATACGGAACAGCTGAAAATCTATTCTCTCGGCTATCAGAAGTTAACTGGACAAACAGCCGACTACATGGAAATCTATCATCTTGATTCGGAAAATACGGCAAGAGAACCAGTAACGGCAGATTTGGCAACAACAGTAGAAACTGAAATACGACAGGCAGCTGACAACATACGCAAAAACAACTTACCAAGGCATTGCAGTGCAGAAAGCTGCTCAAAGTGCCATCTCAGCCATTTGTGTCTGAGCAAGACGGAACAGAAAAAATATACAGGAGGGTGAATGATTGAAAACTATATTTGAACAAGGAGAGTTTAACAAGTATTCTAATGTGGATATATATGCGTCAAGAGAAATAATTCGAGAACAAAACATATATTCCAAAACAACTACAGTATTTATTTCTCATAAACATGATGACTTGGATGATTTAAAGGGGTTGATAGGTTTTCTCGAACAACAATACAATGTAAAAGCGTATATAGATAGTAGAGATGCATCTATGCCAGCCATAACCTCTGGAAAAACTGCTCAAAACATAAAAGACAGAATAATTAAATGCAATAAATTCATTCTTCTTGCGACAAATGGAGCGATTGAATCCAAATGGTGTAATTGGGAACTTGGATACGGTGATGCTCAAAAATACAAAAAACATATTGCATTGTTTCCAATGAAACCAAAAGACGCTTATGACTTTGATTACAAAGGTTCAGAGTATATGCAGATATATCCGTATATTTGTTATTTTGATGGAACAGAAACGTACACAAATGGAAATCCGATAATCAAGGGATACTATGTACGATACAAAGAAAATTACAGTTACTATATTATACCACTTGAAGATTGGTTTAAATCATAGGAGGAAAATTAAATGGGACATAAAATTTTCGTTTCTTACAAGTACAAAGACACAAATGTAAAAAGTTTGCCTAACGTTTTAGGGACTACTGCCGTTCATGATTATGTTGATTATATTCAAAATAGAATTTTGAATGGTGACGACATATATAAGGGAGAAAAAAGCGATGAAGATATTTCAAATTGGAGTGACAATGCAATTTGGGAACACTTGAAAAACAAGATTTATGATAGTACCCTTACTATTGTACTTATATCTCCTAATATGAAAGAACCAAGGAGATGGCAAACATCGCAATGGATTCCTTGGGAAATTAGTTATTCAGTTAAAGAAATGCCGAGAAATGGACGTACAAGTCAGCGTAATGCTTTGCTTGCTGTTATTCTTCCAAATAGATATGGTTCTTACAATTACTATGATAAAAATGATTTGTTCCCTATATTAAGGGACAACATAGATAATGGTTATACATATGTTGTAAAATGGGATGAATTCAAAAAATATCCGCTGACCTCCATAGATAAGGCATATGAACACCAAGAAAATACAAGCGAATACAAAATAGTAAAATCGCTTTAAGATTAGGGGGAATTTACTTGAACAGAGATATTTCATCATTCATTGATAGATATGTTAAGGAAATACAGAATTATACTGCTGCAATGTTTATTGGTGCGGGCTTTTCGATGAATGCTGGATATGTTGATTGGAAAAATTTATTGAGTGGCATTGCAGAAGATCTGGGACTTGACATTGAAAAAGAAACAGACTTGATTTCTTTAGCACAATACAACTATAATGAAAACGGACAGAATCGAGGGTTAATCAATAATGCCCTTTTTGAGGAATTTACAAAAGAAAAGGATTTAGATGAAAATCACAAAATACTCGCCAAATTGCCCATATCAACTTTTTGGACAACAAATTATGATTCTTTAATTGAAGAAGCTTTACGTGATGCAAGAAAAATTGTTGATGTTAAGTATAATAACAGTCACTTATCTTTGACTATTCCACATAGAGATGCAGTTGTTTATAAAATGCATGGTGACAAAAGCAATCCGAATGAAGCCATTTTGATAAAGGACGATTACGAACAATACTATCAGAAACACGCTCAATTTATTACTTCTTTAAGTGGCGACCTGATTTCCAAAACGTTCCTTTTTATCGGCTTTAGCTTTACAGACCCTAATCTTGATTATATATTGAGTAGAATCAGAATTGACTATAAGGAAAATAACCGTCAGCATTATGCAATTATGCGAAAAGTTAATGAAAATGACTATGCAAATAAAGCCGACTATGAATATGCTAAACGCAAGCAGGAACTTTTTATGGGCGACCTTAAGCGATATAGCATAAAGCCTTTGATGATTGATGAATACAGCGAGATTACAGATATTCTAAAAGAAATCAACAGAAGATTGAATCACAATAACGTGTTTGTATCAGGTAGTGCTTATGAATACTCAGAATACAGTGAAGATGAAAAAGCGTCAACTGATTTTATTCAATCACTAAGTCAAAGATTGATTCAAAAGGAATTTAACATTATTTCAGGCTTTGGTTTGGGAGTCGGAAGTGCTGTAATATATGGTGCTTTGCAAGAAATATACATGAAAAATCAGCGAATCAATGATGAGCGTTTGCTTTTGCGTCCTTTTCCGCAAGGAATTGTAGATGACAGCACTCGTGGAAGATTGTGGAAAGAGTACCGTGAAGATATGATTTCTCGTGCAGGTGTATCGATTTTCATATTTGGCAACAAGTACGACAAAGATAAAGAAACTACCGTTTTGGCAGATGGAATGAAGCAAGAATTCGAGATAGCTGTCAAACAGCATAACTTGATTGTTCCGGTAGGTTGTACAGGATATGTAGCACATGATATTTGGAAAGAGATACATGAAAACTTATCAAATTATTATACTAATGTAGACGACGAATTGACTGTTGCATTTGAAAAGCTGAACGAAAAGTGTAAGGAATCACAGTTGATTGACAACATACTTTCATTTATTGAGCTTTTTAAAAAAGGGAAACACGCTTCTGCGAATTAGGAGGATAACATGGCAAATCTATCACAGCAAAGGCGAGAGAAAATGCTTGCCTTTCTCGAAACGCTGAAAGAGCAGCACAGCGATGACGATTCGCTGATTGCAATTGGAGAAATTGAAAAAGAACTAAAAGCCAAAAAGTACGGACTTGTATGGGAAGAACATGAAGAAGCTGTTGACGTTCAGATGAAAACACAGATTCCTGTTTTTACTGAGATCAAAGAAAAAGAAATTTGTGCTGACGAAAATGGTGCATACAACTTTTTGCTTGAGGGTGATAATCTTCATAGTCTTTATCTTCTTGAAAAAACACATAAAGGAAAGATTGATGTTATCTATATAGATCCGCCATACAACACTCAAAATAAGGACTTTGTTTATGATGACAATTTAATCGGATTTGATGACGGATTTAGACATTCAAAATGGCTGTCCTTCATGGCTGAAAGATTAACAGTTGCAAAAAAATTACTTTCCGATAAAGGCTGTATTTTTATTTCTATAGATGATAATGAAGTCGCACAACTAAAGTTAATGTGTGATGAAATATTTGGCGAATCAGCGTTTGTTACACAATTGGTTTGGGAAAAAAAGAAAAAAGGTTCGTTTTTATCCAATCAAATAACAAATATAAAAGAATATGTGCTTGTTTACTGTAAGAATAAGAATATGTTTTCAGGATTAATTGGCGAAATCAATTCTAAAACAGAAACTTATCCCTGTATTAACGCAAGCAATAAAAGAGCAATTTGTAAAATCTCCAAAGGAATTAAGAGTAATTACAAAGAAAAGAATTATATTGTTCCAGCTGGTACAACAATTTCTGATTCAACTATGGATATAAAATACATCACTGATTTAATAATCGAAGATGGTATTGTAAAGGAAGACTTTGAAGTAGAGGGTAATTGGAGATACTCATCTGAAGCGATGCATAATTACTCCGTTAACAATGAGCTCTATATAACAAACGCTCTCTACATAAGACGAATTGTATCAGAACCTCGAAAAAAAATGATGAAAGACCTATTGCCAAGAGTTGGTGAAGATGATACACTGTCATATAATACACCTATTGAAGCAGATAATTTGTTTAACAGTGGATGGGGTTCAAATGAAGATGCTGACAATGAGCTTATAGCTTTTTTTGGTAAACAGCGAAAATTTAGTTATCCAAAGCCTGTAAGATTAATACAAAAGCTTATCTGTGCGACAAGATTAACAGATGCAATAATTCTTGATTTCTTTGCTGGTTCAGGTACAACAGGACAAGCAGTAATGGAACTAAATAAGCAGGACGGCGGTCACAGAAAGTTTATTCTCTGCACGAACAATGAAAATGGTATATGTGAGGAAGTAACTTATCAACGTCTAAGAACGGTCATTACAGGCAAACGTGCAGACGGAAGCGAGTATTCAGAGGGCATTCCTGCCAATCTGAAATACTTCAAAACTGACTTTGTTGACAAAGATTCGGAAGAATTGTCTGATGAATTGCTTGAACATATCACAGAGATGATCGAACTTGAACACGGTATTAAGATTGACAATAAGAAATACGTTATGATTCTCACTGATGAAGAAATGGACGAATTTGAAAGGAACATCACAAGTTATACTGACTTGAAAGCTGTTTTCGTCAATCAGGATATTCTGCTTTCGGCAACGCAGCAGAAACTTCTTGACAGCTTGTCTTCATACGTCATTCCTGATTACTATTTTGATTTTGAACTGAGGGAGGCAGGAGAACTATGGTAAATGGCTTAACAGATTATGAGTATCAGAACGATTGCGTGGAATATCTTTTTGACAAGACCACTTCTGCCGATTCAAAGAAAATCATAACGGTGAAAGCACCGACAGGTGCAGGAAAAACAGTTATTCTCATAAAGTATGTAAACTTTTATCTTAACAATACAGGCGATAAGGTTGCTTTTATTTGGCTTTGTCCCGGCAAGGGCGATCTGGAAGTCCAGAGCCGTGAGAAAATGGAAGAACTTATGCCGTCAATTGACGCACGAGATTTGCCATACTCCATGCTTCTTGGATTTGACAGCAGAAGCGTAACCTTTGTTAACTGGGAACTTGTTACCAACAAGAAAAATAACGCTTTGAAAGATAGCGAACGAAAGAATCTCTTTGACCGAATTGATGATGCACACAATGATGGCGTAAAGTTCATTCTTATAATCGATGAGGAACACCTCAATAATACAAAGAAGGCAAAGGACATTATCGATAAATTCGATCCCATCTATACAATTCGTGTATCGGCGACAGCAAATAAGGTATCTCATCATGAATTCTATGAAATTCCCGAGGATGAGGTTATTGATGCCGGCTTGATTACCCGTGCAATCTATGTCAATGAAGGTGTCATGGAACACGATGAAATTGAGAATGACTATGACTATCTCCTTGACCTTGCTGATGCAAAACGGAAGGAACTGCTTGCAGGCTATGAAATGGTTGGTGCTGACGTAAGACCGTTAGTCCTTATTCAGTTTCCAGCCGGACAGCCTGAAACGATCAAGGCAGTTGAGGAAAAACTCGCTTCCCTGGGTTACACCTACGATAATGGCTTAGTCAACATCTGGATGAGCGATGACAAGATAAAAAGTGACGACCTGACTGCAAACAACGGAACGCCTGCATTTCTTCTCATGAAGCAAGCGGTATCAACAGGCTGGGATTGTCCCCGTGCGAAAATTCTTGTCAAACTCCGTGAAGGCGGAAGTGAAGATTTTCAGATTCAGACTATCGGCAGAATCCGCCGTATGCCGGAACGTAAACATTATGTATTCCCTGGTTGTCTTGATCTCTGCTATATCTATACACTTGATGAAAAATACAAGCAAGGCTTGATGACCGAAATGGATAAGGCATATCAGGTGCGTAAGCTGTTCCTAAAGAAAGGGTTTGATGACTTTACTCTTGTCAAAGAAATGCGTAATCTCGATGAGGACAGCGGTCTTGGCGAACGTGAACTACTCAAACTTATCTACAACCATTATACAAGCAAGTATAAACTTGGAACAGTAAAAGCCGAGAATCAGAAAACACTTTCTATGAATGGCTACAACTTCTCACATGAAATTGATAGTAAGGTTATTCAGGGTGAATTTCGTAGTGGTGAAGCACTTTCGAGTGCCACGAATTCGCAGAGAGTTTCCGTCAAAACAAAGATAAATACCCATACACATGGTATCCAGCTTATGCACAGTGTAGATGAAATTAAGAAGATAACTACAATCCCTGCACAGCGTGTAAGAAATATTCTTCAAAGACTTTTCCGTAAGGGAAAGCGAAAGACGTGGAAACTTCTGGCTCTTGACACAAGTGACTTCTATGCTTTTATCATCAACAATATTCAGAAGCTTAAAGAAGAATTCCGTGAGATTATGGCAACTCAGGACAAGCAGCTTTCTTTTATTGAAAATGCAAAGACAGTAGAATTCAAAATTCCTGAAACTGAACTCTATAAGTATACAGAAGTCAAACAGGTCAGACCAATGACTAAAAACGTTTATGAGGGATATACAAATGAGTTCCTGCCGTCAGAGGCAAGAAAAAGTACTTCTGAGCGATTATTTGAACGTTTCTGTGAAAAAGCTGATAGCGTAGAGTGGGTTTACAAGAATGGTGATTCCGGTCAGCAATATCTCTCTATCGTCTATGTAAATGGCATAAGAAAGCAGTGGCTCTTCTATCCTGATTACATCATCAAGACTACCGACGGAAATGTATGGATCATTGAAACAAAGGGCGGTATGCAAGCTGGTCACACGAAGAATATTGATCGTCAGGTTGAAAATAAGTTCAATGCATTTAAGGAATACGCCAAAAAGTACGATCTTCATTGGGGATTTGTGCGTGACATTGATGAGGAACTGTATATAAATAATACAGTTTATACCGAAGATATGTCAGGCGACAATTGGATTCCGCTTGAGCATGTTCTATTGTAAGGTGAATTGAACTTTTGCAGATGTTCTTAAAGCAGGGAAATTTGATATACAAGCTGAATATTCAACTTAACGGATAATCTTTTTGAGGTGGATAATGGCTAAAAGAAAAATCAAATCAATAAAAAGCGAACTACTAAAAAAATCTCGTGAAGCAATGCTTTCAGCAGTTGAGATCTACAACAATCCACAGATCACATTTAAAGCTGAAACATTTATAACATTAGCAATAATTGCATGGACATATCTATTACACGCTTACTATCGGGAAAACAATATTGAATATAGATATTTCCATAAAGAAGGTAAACGAAAACTTTATGACAAAACGAAATACGGTGCTTTTAAAAGATGGGAACTTGAGACTTGTTTAAATGAAAAAAGATGCCCATTAGATTCAGATACCAAAAGTAATCTTCGATTTTTAATCGGTATTCGTCATGAGATTGAACATCAAATGACTGATAAAATAGATGAGTTTCTTAGTGCAAAACTTCAAGCGTGTGCAATTAATTTTGATTATTATATTTGTAAACTATTTGGAGAAAAATACAATCTGAGTAATTCACTCTCGCTTGCAATTCAATTTTCTCCTCTTTCTCTTGAGCAAACAAAAGATTTAAAAGATAACAGCCATATAACAACAAATATACAAAATTTTATTGTTGATTTTGAAGATGTTCTTTCCGACGATACGTTAAAGAATTCAAGGTATGCGTATAGAGTGCTTTTTGTTCCTATTTCTGCAAAAAGAAAAGGGCAAGCCGACCAAGTAGTTGAATTTATAAACAGTGATTCACCATTAGCTGAAGAATTAGAAAAATCATATGCAATATTGAAAGAAACTGAAAAGAAAAAGTATCTTCCTAGTGAAATTGTATTGCGAATGCAAGAAATAGGATATAAAAAATTTAAAATCAGTGATCATACTTATCTTTGGAAAGAAAAAGATGCTAAAAATCCAAAATTTCATTATGGAACAATAATAGCAAAACAATGGTATTGGTATCAATCATGGTTTGATGTTGTCGAACAATACTGTGAAAAAAATTCTGAAAAATTCAAAGCATAATCTTACAAAATAACAGCGAGTGACTTCACACAATGAACCACTCGCTGTTTTTATCATATCAAGCTAACAACCACTCCCTAATCGCAATCTCCTCAGCCTGCAACTCAAAGAGATTTTCAAGCTGCCAAACCTTAGCCGTGTCAGCATTTTTCATCGCAAGTGCAAATTCAGGATCAGTATTACGCATTTTATTCCAGATTTTCCACTTTTCTTTTTCGCATTCAGTGATACGCTCATCAATATGAACGTAGATTCTGCCCTTATCTGTTTCTGCCTGCAAACGTTCGGGACAATGTTCCTCTGCCCACTTGATATAGATACACGCAAGTTTGTTGTCGCTGTAATCGTGATAATCATTGCCACACTGCGTAATCATCATTCTGTCGGTGTCAAGTGCCATTCTCTGATAATCATGTTTATAAATCATAATCTTAACCTCTTTTCTTCTTTATCAAAAATCCTGCAAGAACAGCGATTCCTGCGAGAATAATTCCGCCAATTCCATAAATCAAACTATTTGAGGACTTTTTCTCGCTTGTTGATTCTGTTGCTTCTTCTGATACACCAACCGTTGTATCTTCTTCAATTTTCAAATTTTCTCCGACACGGTGAGCAGTACCGTTTTCATCGTCAGTGATAACTGAATTACGATTTTCCTCCGCTGTATCTTCTGTCAAAGTACTGAACGGCATGAAGCTGTCGATCACATTGCCGTTGTCATCACTCATCAGCCACTTGCCGTTTTGCAAATTGAAATGATATGTGGTTTCATCGGTGATAATCGTCCAATTTCCGTCACGATCATCATTGAAGTTCCAATTATCCGTGAGTTCATCATAGTAGTCTTTGAAATTGTAGTTCAGCTGACCGATTTTGCTCCAATTATAATTATCATCGCCATAATTATCATTGACCCACTCGGTCAGAATATGGTGTTTATAGCTTGCTTCAGGAAAGATAAGTCCATCATCTCCCTTGCCGCGCCACCAATCAGACCAAATCTCTCTGACGATATAGTCTTTATCAAGCATATTATCGGCATAGGCTGTCAGATTTGCTGAGCCTATCAAAGTAATACTTGCTGCAATGGTGATTATTTTTTGAATCATTTTGAAAATCTCCTTTCATGTATCAGTATTGGGTACAATACTATTATATATTATTGCACTTGTTTTTACAAGCCGCAATGCGCACAAAGTTCTCTGATAAAATCCGGACAATTTTTATAAAATATATTGACAAAAAGATTTTGAAAGAGTATAATTATAGTAATGGGTACAATACGAAAGGATTGATTTCTATGTACTACAACGAAAAACGAAAAGCGATTACGGCAAAGTATGTGAAAACACACCTTGATGACATCAAGATTCGTGTTCCAAAGGGACAGCGTGAAAAACTGAAATCTATTGCTTCTGAAATGGGCATGAGCATGAACCAGATGTTTATCAAGGCTGTAGAGGAATATATTGAAAAGAACTATAAGCCGGAAGCGGAAAGTGAAACAGATTGACAAATCGGAATTTAATGGTGAACTACATGATTGCAGAAATAGAAAAGTCATTCGTGAAAAGGTTTATAAAAAAGACAAAGCAGGACAGACTGCTTTTTGAGTTAAGCGAAAAAAACGACAACACGGAATAGGGCGTTTTTGTCATAGTACAGAAGATATGATAGACACGGAAAGAATCACTTATAGCGGGAACGATCTGTTTTCCAATGAAATTTTAAGAGTCACAAGACAGTATAAAGTGCCGGAGTTATGTTATATTATTGCTTATCAAAAAGAGTTAGACAAAAAATACGTTTCATTTGAGGACGCATTAGGTCTCGTATTAGGAAATCAATGCCAACAACTTAAGCGATATTGGCATTTACCCCGCATAAAAAATCAAACAAGATTTCAAAGAAAATGATGTACAAAAGTGAGCTAAAAGTTTGTGCAAAAAGCGAATTGACAAAATGAAAACGCCGACAAAATCGAAATAGTAGATTTTGCTATTTCGGAGGTCGGAAACATGAACCAGTTCTTTTATCAGATCACCCGTAAGGCATCGGATCTTATCAATTCTGATGACTACCGTGAGAGGAATATTACAAGGCAGACCGCATTTACAAGAAACAGAAAATTGTCCTTTCCTGTTATGATCGTTTTGCTGCTGAATTTTCTCACAAGAACGATGCAGATCGAGCTTGATGATTTCTTTGCAAATGTTCTGGATGCGGGTACAGATTCTGTGACAAAGCAGGCATTTTTCAAAGCTCGTAAAAATATTCTGCCTGATGCATTCAAGGAGCTGTTTCTCATGACAAGAGATATGGTTCTGAACAAGAATAAGATCAAGCGCCATAAGGGTTATCGTATTCTTGCAATAGACGGTTCGGAACTCCGACTCGATAAAACCAAGGAGAACAAGGATATATTTCTGCCCAGAAATCATTCTCCTGAGAATAAAACAAATGCTGAGATCTCACTTCTGTATGATGTGATCTCGCATTATGTCATAGATGCCCAGATCGGTTCCATTGGCGTCTGTGAACGAGAATATGCTAAGAAAAATCTCGCCCATTTTTCAAGCATCTGCGATGAAAAAGACATCGTCATTTTTGATCGTGGTTATCCTTCAAGAGACATGATCGCTACCCTTACCGGAATGGGATGCAAATATCTGATGCGGCTTCAGGCTTCATGCTTCAAGGGTGTAAAAGAAAACCCGTCAAATGATTTCAGGATCACTGTATCCACCAAGACAGATACGTATTCAGTCCGTGTTGTGCGGGTGATCCTTAAGTCGGGTGAGATTGAAACACTGATCACAAATCTATCTGAAGATGAATTCAGCGCTGATGATTTTCTTGATCTCTATTTTCTTCGCTGGGATATCGAAACGACCTACGATACCTTGAAAAACAAATTGCTGATAGAGAAGTTTTCGGGGCGTTCACCTGTTGCAGTTTTGCAGGAATGCTATGCCATGATGTTTGTATTAAACTGCATTGCCGCAATGTCTGCCACTGTAAACAGAAAGCTGTTATCACGCAAAACTGACTGCAAATATCAGTACAAAGCGAATGTAAATTTGATGATCGGCTACTTCAAATATCGACTGTCTGCTATGCTGCTGTTTGCAGGAAAGGCTCTTGATATTTGTCGGCAGCTTATATTGCTATGCCTAAAACAACCTGTTCCGATGATTAAAGGTAGGTCTGCTCCTCGTCCGGAATTTTCTCATCAGCGCAAGGTGTTTTGTCCCAAATATTCTATTTGATTTTTTATGCAGGGTAAATGCCAATATCGCTTAAGTTGTTGGCATTGCCATCCTGATACCACCGTCAGATTGATTTTTTCCATGATACCATATCTGGGAGTATGGAGCCAGAGAAA
>ERZ779865.447-NODE-447-length-36465-cov-4.721533_pt1 | contig 36465 bp, 31 predicted proteins | sample MGYA00433088_ERZ779865 | MGnify/ENA primary metagenome ERZ779865 (study PRJEB29588, sample SAMEA2151703) | human gut metagenome | biome: human gut; feature: human-associated habitat; material: faeces | place: Denmark | collected 2008/2010 ... | reverse complement strand
GTGCTATCTTCGGCGGCGCAGCATGGGTTGCTCCTTCCGCATACTTCCTGGGAATCGCAGCAATCATCTGCTCCGGTATTATCCTGAAGAAGACCAAGATCTTCGAGGGCGATCCTGCTCCTTTCGTTATGGAGCTTCCCGCTTACCACTGGCCTACCGTAGGTACGGTACTGCGCAGCATGTGGGAGCGTGGCTGGTCCTTCATCAAGAAGGCAGGTACCATCATCCTTCTGTCCACCATCGTTGTATGGTTTACTACTTATTTCGGATTCACCGAGGACGGCTTCCGCATGCTGGCTGAGGATGAGATCGATATGAGTATCCTGGGCAAGATCGGTCAGTGCCTGGCATGGATCTTCATCCCTCAGGGCTTCGGTAACTGGCAGGCAACTGTTGCATCTATCACCGGTCTGGTAGCAAAGGAGAACATCGTAGGTACGATGGGTATCCTCTACAGCGCAGGCGAGGGTTCCGTATATGCTAACATGGCAGCTACCTTCACTGTAGCAAGCGGCTATGCATTCCTGGCATTCAACCTGCTGTGCGCACCTTGCTTCGCAGCTATGGGTGCGATCAAGCGTGAGATGAACAATACCAGATGGTTCTGGATCGCTATCGGATATCAGTGCGGTCTGGCATATGTGGTATCCCTGTGTGTATATCAGATCGGTACGCTGATCACCACCGGTGCTTTCGGTATCGGCACTGTAGTAGCATTCCTTCTGATCATCGGCTTCATTTATCTGCTCTTCCGTCCTTACAAGGAGAGCACCACTCTGAAGGTTGACACCAAGAAGGTTGCATAAGTAAAATAAATGATAGAACTTTCCCACAGGTGCCCGGCGTGACTGCTTGCAGGCAAAGCCAGATACCTGTGAGGGAAGTAAACAGATAGGAACGTAACATTACTTGCGGGTCTTCGACAAGGGGACCCGCAGGATTTCAAAGTAAGAGTAAGGAGGCAGTCTATGGGAACCATAGTTGTATTGGTGATACTGGTCGGTGTAGTCGCATTGATTGTCCGCAAAATGATAAACGATAAAAAGAATGGAAAATCCATTCAGTGCGGCGGTGATTGCAGCCACTGTGGAGGTCATTGTGGACACTAAGGAACAGGTAAGCTATCAGACCACGAAAATGCAGAGAGAGATCATATTGACCAAGCTGAAAGAAAAGGGCTGCCGCATTACAAAACAGCGTCTTCGGCTGATTGATATTATCCTCCAGAATGAATGCTCCAGCTGTAAGGAGATCTTCTACCGGGCATTGGAAGAGGATGACAAGCTGGGAGTTGCAACCGTATACCGCATGGTCAATCTCCTAGAGGAGATCGGTGCCATCAGCCGCAAGAACATGTATAAGGTGGCTTACTCTGAAAATTGTATGATGGAAAATGCCTGCACCATTGAACTGGACGATGGATCTGTACACCATCTGTCAGCGAAAAAATGGAACTCGGTGATTCGCGCCGGTTTAAAGTCCTGCGGTTATCTGGCAGACCAGAAAGTGACCAACGTGACCATCAAGCCTTGCGAATGTGCGGAGCAGGTATGTTAAGACAAGAGTATAATAATAAGTAGAAAGTAAACCGGTGTGAGGGGCAGGCGGTCTGGAGAGACAGTACTGTTCCTACACTGGTTTTGTTTATATGGGTGGCAGGATAATAATACTAATCTGCATGAAATTTTGACAGATATTGCAGCAAAAAGGAAGCCTCGTGGAGGTAATTTTGCGAATGGGGTTCTGAATAGTTATTTTTTGAAAGAAAACAATAAGGAGAGTGAAAAAATGGGAACATATATGATATGTGGAATATTGATCATAGTGATCGTGGCAGCATTACTGGGATCCAGAAAGCACTTCAAGGGAGAAGGCGGATGCTGTGGCGGAGGCGGAGATGTGAAGATCAAGCCGAAGCACTTAGACACTATCGTAGCGACCAAAAAGCTTCATATTGAAGGAATGTCCTGTGTGAACTGCCAGAATCGCATTGAGAATGCCCTCAATGGCATCGACCTGAGCGGTGATGTCACCATCGAGTTCTACGCTACGGTGCGAACCGCTGATGGCCGCGAATACAAGGTCCCGCTGTCCAGCGCTAACCTGACAGACGGAAACCTGAAAAGCCTGCTGGACGGCAGCGGATTCACCCTGACCTCCGGTCAGTAACCGCACTCTGAAATTCAGATTTCTAGGAAAGGGGTCAAACGGGCGGGCAGCTTCACTACAAATCAAGATGCTCTAAAGCCTGTCTGATACTGTATCGGACAGGCTCTCGTTTTATAAAAAAATATGAATGATATGCTCAATGCGCAAAAGGCAAAGCTTATAATCGCCGCATGCTTGTCCTTTTTCGTCGGAACCTTTCTGGCTCTGTACACGAAAAACCTTCCGACATTCGGTGCCGGAGTCTTAGTTGCGGCATACTTCCTTGTGGAATTTTTAACAATGCTCAAAAACAGCAAAGCCGACAAGTATATCAAGGTCACGGCTTTGGCGGTCAATGCGGATGAATCAAGAGCGGGATTAGAGCCGATGGAAACATGGCGGTTCATCCCCGTGAATGAAGATGGCGAGTATCTGGATAAGAACGGCAAATATGATATCTTCCTGCAAGTAAAGCCCCGTGACCGCGAATATCATATCGGAGCGCTTTACGATATGCTGTTTTGCGCCGGAGACGGCGAACGATTGACGCAGGATAACCTTGTCGCTATCGAACAGAATTCCGTCAAGGCGAAAGTTCAGAAAGAGGGGCTGTTGCATCGTGGAAAGAACCGTCCGGTACAAGAATCTGAAAATGAGAAGCAGGAATCGGCGTCATCAGAGACTGCGAGCAAAATTGATGTGGAGGATGATGAGCCTTGAACTTTGCAACAACACTCCTTCTATGCCTGGTATGCTCTGTCTTTGCATTCAAGGTGACGAAGGACAGGCGTTCGCTTACCGATGTGGTTTCTATGGGAAGGAAGTACCGCCGTCATAGCAAAGAAGTAGAAGCCACTGCGCTTGAACTCGTTGTAACCGAATCCGGCAACACTGCCTTAAAACTCGATGCCAAGGGGAGCAAAGATTATGTGGCGGTGCATCTTTCCCGTAAAGAAGCGCGAAAATTCAAAGCAGCATTTGCGGCAAGCAAGGGCGAGCCGTTAAACCTATCCCTGCATCAGTATAAAATCGGCGGCAAGAAATACTATGCTCTGTTTGAAAACCACCACGATAAGTATGCGCCGGTTGACCTGGAAGGTGTACAGGAAGAAAAGGTAAAAACCATCTGCCGCACGGCTCGAAGTGTGGCGGCGGCACTGTATTTCTTTTCTCTGCTGCTGTATTCCGTCAGCTTTACCGTGTCGGTCGTTTTGATTCTGGCTGCTACGGGACTTATCTACATCAATATCCCGTTTCTGCCCGATTCTGCATGGGATGATGCCTGCGAGTTCATCAAACGCCCGAAAGAACCATCTAAGAACGGTAATGAGGAGACGGATGTGGTCCCGTCAGCGGCATCCATTATCCTGCAAAACATCATGGACAAGTACGGCACAGCTGAACCGGAGCCAGAACCTGTATCGGTTAAGCCGGAAACGCCCAAGAAACCGGAACAGAAAGCCGAAAGCAAGACGCCAGAACCTACGGATGTCGAGTCCATCCCGGACACGCCCCACCAGACAAAGCCTGAGGCGTCAAATCCTGCGTTTAAGCCGAAAGAGGTGTCGTTGCCCACTGAGCCAGCAAAAGCCTCAAGCGAGCCAGATTTGTCCGTTCTGGACGATGTTTCTCTGGACACGGATGAGGCAGCAGACGATACCCTCGCTCTGGATGTTGAAATCATAGACGAAGATGCGGAGGAAGTAAGCCTTACTGCTGACCCTGAACAGGATGCCGATGCAGCGCTTGTCTCTATTGAACAGGAAGCGGCTTTGGCTTCTGATGATGAAGACGACGCTGCGGCATTGGAGCGGGAACTCTCGGCACTGGAAGCAACATTGCCGACACCTACTACCTTCGACCCGTCCGGCATCGAGGAGGACGAAGACGATTCCGAGTCCTTTGACATGGATAGCTGGCTGGCGGAAGATGTTCCCGAGAATGAGCCTGACATCGAGACCGAAATCGAGTTGGAGACTGAGGAGCCTGAACTTTCTGTTGAACCGAAACAAGAATCTGCAGAAACCGACTCTGAACCGCCCGCCAAAAAAGAAATCGCGCCGAAACCGGCAGGGATGGAGTCAGACCAGAACGGAAAGAAAGATAAGACTCCTTCTGATACAGAGAATCCCGTTAAGGTGAACGCCTTTACGAAACAGGAGAATCCTGTGCCCGTGGAAGAAAAGCCTGCGCCTAAACAAAAACCTGCAAAAGCCTCAAAGGCGAAAACGCCGAAAACCCCAGAATCTGGTACTTCCAAACCGGCTACGGCACCTGCCCCTGCTCCTGCGAAGAAACCGGAAGCGGATAACCGCAATGATGCTTCTTTGTTCGGTAGAGGGTTTCAGAACAGAACCACGAAAGGTTCAGGCGGCGGTAAGAAGAAAGCAAATCAATCCAAGAAACCAGAACCGTATTCGGAGGGCGAGCAGATGCGCTTCGATGGTATTTGATACATTTTTACGTCAAATTCCTGAATTGAAACCGGCACTTGCACATTCTTGCGAACGGATAATAATGGAAATTGGTTGAGCAGCGTTTCTGGACCGTTTTAACTCTCAACCATAATCGGAAAACGGCTAACCTAGAACCGAGGAATATCATGGGTACTTTGAAAAGTTTTGCGGCACTGCTTCTGAGTGTCGCAGCCTTGCTGACTTCGGTGCTGGCTCTGAATGCGGCCCAGAAAAAAGCAGAGATGCAAAAGGCAGCTGCGCAGACGGTGACGAAAGCCGTTGTTGCTGCGCAGGAGGAAACGGCTCTTGCATCCGCTCTTGATTCTGATACCTGTGAAGCAAAGCTTCTGGGTACACAGGTCCTGAACACGGAAGTCGGGACACTGGACGCAACTGTCAGCACTGCGGGTCCGTTGGGGGCAATCGAGGCAAAGCTTAAACCTGAAAAGGAAGAGAGCGAAGAGAAGAAGCCGGACGGCACTGCTCAGGAATCCGCGCAGGAAAATCCCGCCAACAGGTCTGCGGACGACTACAACTATCCGGATTTTTGCGGACGGCTGTATATCCCTGCTGCGGGTATTGATGTCGCGCTGTACAACAACACATCTCAGGATACCTGCAACCGGACCGACAGTGCTGCGATTTTCCCGCATCGTCCTGAGGATGGCGGCAGCAATATCGTGGCTGACAACGAACTTGAATCGCTGACTTCCGTGGCGGTTGGGTCTACGGCATATGTCATTACGCCGGGCGGACAGCAAATCAACTATGTCTGTGTGGATGCGTTCAATGGTCACAACGATGTGACGGGCTATGATGCGCTCCAGAAAGATGACGGCACTGTCGTTTGGGGCAGCGCAGAACTTATCGTCTATACCTGCTTGGGTGATGCGTACAATGTTCGTGTTGCCTGCTTTAACCGCGCTTGATGGTCAGGAGGATTGAAAACACATGAGTAAAAAGACCAAGAAAAGTCTCGCTGCTCCTACGCAGGAGCCGAAAGAGTTCGAGACGAAAATCAAAGCTCCGAAAGAGAAGTTTGCCACTTCACTGACTCCGGTTGCTGATGCCGAGAAAAAGGAAGATCCCGCCGAGGAGAAGAAAGAAGAGACTCCTAAATCTGAGCCCGCCGCTCCTAAAGAGAAGAAGGATTCTGCTCCTGAAAAGGCTGAGGAGACTCTCGACAAGGAGAAATCCGAGACTAAGACCAAAGATGTTCCTGCCAAAGATAAGTTCAAGAAGGACAAGAAGGCAGAGGTCAAGGAAGATAAGAAGCCCGAGGGTGACAAAAAGGTTGCCAAGCCCGCTAAGAAGGGCGGCAGCAATGTCATTCTCGGTGTTAGCTGCGCCGTGATGGTTGCGGCAGTCGGTGTGATGGGTATGACGATGGTTCAGAACAAGAATGCTGACAAGTCCTCGATTCCCGCTGTGGGCGGTTCGTTTTCTGTGACCGGAAATATCGCAGAGGATACTTCGTTCACCGAGCAGGCTGCGGTTGCCCCGTCTACGGCACTCACCTCTGATGGTCGTCAGTGGGCGATGGGTGCATCTAATATCCTGATTCAGGCTGAGGATGGGACTGGTGCCGTTGTTCCTGTGGATGCCGCTGAGACCTTCCAGTACGATGGCAAGAGCCTGTCCTTTGAGAAGGACGGTGCCACTTACATTTTGCGTATGGTTGCCGATTCCTATACCGGTGCTGCCCAGTATGCAGAGGAGCAGACCGATGAGAGTTTCACGGTCTCGGGTATGCGCTTCGCCGGAAACGGTCAGGAGCTGGTCGTGGTTGGTACTCGTTCTGCCGGTGACGAGGAAGGCAATGCAGCTGTACGCACTGCTGTTGCTGATATGCTCGAAAAGGCTGTCCCCGCACAGGGGTCCGGTAACATCACGCTCAATGGTGTTGCCGTAACTGCCGATGGCTGCGAGGCTTCCTTCTCGAACGGTCTGGCGCTTATCAAGAGCGGTGACGGCGAGGTCAAGTTTACCCCGTCCTCTTATGATTCCGAGACCATCGCATTCGATGATGCCGGGACGACTGCGAGCGGCGCTGCTGTCACGCACAGCGACTATGCGAATGTGAATGATACCGAGGCATATCTCATCGAGTCCGATGAAGGCAATGTCATGGCGTTCACGAACAACGCTGACCTGCTGACCTCTGTTCTGGGACTTCAATAAATAGCAATTTAGGAGATTATATCGCATGAACAAGAAAAATATCGCATTGATTCTGAGTGTCGTTATGACTGCGAGCGTGATGCTGGCAGGCTGCGGCAAAAAGGCAGATGTTCCCGCTGCCAATTCTACCGTTTCTTCCAGCGCAACGGGGGAGACTGCTACCGGTGAATCCGCTACGCCCGAGACATCTACCGAGACCGTCACCGTGGATTACGGCGTTGGTCTGAAAAAGAACGGTTATTTCAAGGGCGTTAAGGCTAAGAAACTGGTTACTCTGCCTGCTGATTACGCCAATATCCAGATTCCCCGTGACGACCTCGATTTGAAGGATATGGATGCCTCTGTGGCTTCTACTATCAGCCAGATTACGAGCAGCTACGGTGACCGCGTGAAGGTCGAGCGCTCCGCTCAGGCTGGCGATGAGGTCGTTGTCGATTATGAGGGCACTTATAACGGCGAGCGGTTTACCGGAAGCACGGCAGGGGATTCCAAAATCGTTATCGGAGCAGGGTATTTTGTTTCCGGATTTGAGGACCAACTGATTGGACATTTCGCCGGTGAGGTCTTTGACATCACGGTGACTTTCCCGGACGAGTACCCTGCCACCACTGACCTCGAAGGCAATGAGATTGCGCTGGCCGGTCAGGATGTTGTTTTCCGCATCACCTTGAAAGAAGTCAATGAAATCAAGCTGACCGACCAGAATGTGAAGGACAATATTGCTACACAGGATGGCTTTGTTCTGAGTGATGGTTCTGCAGTAGATACCGTCGAGAAGTTGAAGCAGTATTACACCGAGACCTACGAGCGCGATTCTCTGAAGACTGCGGTTTACAGCTACATCATCGACAACACTACGGTTGGTGAGATTCCACAGAGTATCCTCGATGACCAGCGTGAATCCTATCGTCAGGAAATCAAGGCGATTGCAGCCAGCTACAATATCTCCGAGGAGGAGTATCTGCAGCAGGTGGGTGCTGAGTCTGAGGATGCTCTGCTCGATACCTACAACGACCAAATCAAGAACAGCGTTACGAGCCTACTTATCTTCCAGGCTATCGCCGAGGAGCAGCACATCAAGGTCACAGATGCGGATGTGAACGCCTATTTCGGCAACGATGAACTCTCTGTCAAACAGGCAAAGAGTTATTACGGCGAAGAATTCCTCAACCAGAGTGTTCTGTTCGATAAGGTCTATACATGGCTGGTAGACCATGCGTCTATCGTATAAATTTCTTGTTCTTTTTGCTTGACGAGGTGTGCGAACCGAATAGAATAGGTATTGTACGATAGATACCATTCTACTTCAGGCGTTTTGCGCTCGTACGATTCACAATTTGTCGAAAGGCAGACTTCCTATTTCACATAGGGGTCTGCTTTTTTTATTTTAAATTTCGTCTTTTGAAAGGAGACAATTATCATGACTAACGTCAACAATTTCGCTATTATCGGTCATCTGACTGCAGATGCAGAGGAGTTCAACATCGGCAACAACACATATGTCAGCTTCCGCGTTGCTGTCAACCGTGGTCAGAACAAGGATGCATCTTTTATTCCTGTCCGTGCCCCGAAGAAGTTCATCAGCGACACCCTGCGTGCCAAGCTTACCAAGGGTGCCAGCGTTCTGGTTTCCGGTCGTTTCGAGTCCGGCCACTACGAGAAGGATGGTCAGAAGAAGTTCTATGACTATCTGAGCGCAGCCACTATCCAGCACGATGTCAACGGCGGCTTTTCCGAAGGCTTGCTGATGGGCAATCTGACTGCTGATGTGGTGACGCGCAACACCCAGAACGGCGGCACGATGGTTACCTTTACCGTCGCCAGCAACCGTTCTTACCAGAAGAACGGCAACTGGGAGAACGCCACTTCTTATGTGTCCTGCGCCGCGAACGGCAAAACTGCCGAGTTCATCTCCGCTCACTTCCATAAGGGTGACCCCATCATGATTGTCGGTGTGCTGACCAGCAACCAGTACCAGAACAAGGACGGTCAGAACCGCACCTCCTATACGGTATGGGTCGAGAAGGCATCTTTCGCAAGTCGCAAGAACGCCTCTCAGAATGGTGCTGTTCCTGCCGCGAATGCTGCTCCCGCTCAGGCTGCTCCTGCTGCATCTGCTGTTGCACAGCCTTCCTACGGCAACTACACGGGTGACGACTTTGCCGATATCGATGAGGATGCCCTGCCGTTCTAATTCCAAGACCCCGCGAGCTGCGCTATCAGGCTATACGGGCGTATTCTAAAATCATTATAACAACGCCGGGACTTTTCTTCTTGAAAGGTTCCGGCATAATTTTTAAGGAGTGTACAAAAAATGGCTAAAGTTTCTTCTTCCGCTATGTGGAGTGCTACCGGCATGGCAAATGTTCAGGCTTCCGCAATTCCCGCATACCTAAAGGACAAGGGTCTTTATGATGGCTCGGCTTTCATAAACGACCCAGATGCGTGTTCCATCTATCAGGAAGCCCCGTTTCAGAATACCAATCTTTGCTCGCAAGGCTTATTGTTTCTGGATTTCGCAAAAGCCCTGTGCCGCGCCGAGATGGTAAACGCCGGTATCACGGTAGGTGCATATTCCGTCAACAAAACAGGTAACTGCCTTGCTGAATGGGTCTATAACGACTGCTTTACGCTGGCATCCGCACCGTCTGCACCTACCGGCAATTCGCTTTGCCTCAGCTACGATAATACGACAGGGTATTTCGGTGCCTCTGTCGGTATGGGTTCCGTTGATGTGACAAGGGTCGGCTATGCGCCGTTCTTCTTTGCAATGTGGGGTCTGTTCCTCCAGAATATCGACGGTTTCGAGAATGCTTTCACACGGTATTGCAACACGCCTGAGCAAAACGACAAGCTTCGCCAGAAACTCGCGTGTAAGATGTCCGGTACGATTCATGATGCCATGCAGAACGGCGACCTGAATCCCGCTTCACCTTCGAATACTTCCTTGCGCCGCCTGACTGAAACGCAGGTGAGAAGTGCAAAGTTTGTTCCTTCTACCATTTATGGCACTTTCAAGGTTATGAACCTGAAAGCTACCAATCAGTCTAAGATTCCTTCTTTCAAGTCCACCAGAAAGTTTGTTGGTGCGTTTGCTGATAAGAATCGTGTTCTGTCCGAGGAAGAGAAGGGTCTTGTCCCGCAGATTGGCGATGACTATATCTTGCCTAAGGAAGTTGTTGCCGTCTGCCATCTGATTGCCGAAACTCGTGGTTCTAAGCGCCCGATGACGAATGTCATGCTGCGCGGTGACCCGTCTGTCGGTAAGACTGCAGGTGCGCGTGCTATTGCCGCCGGTTTGGGTCTGCCGTACACCTTCATTACCTGCAATGCAGGCACTGAGATGTACAACTTCATTGGCGACATGATGCCTGTCGATTCTTCTGCAACTTCTGAGAGCATCAATGCCGAGTTGTTCAAGAACCTGCCGAGCGCCACCGATATCAGCATTGACCCTGTGAACGCATATATGGCTATCACGGGCGTTTCTAAGCCGGATGCTACCGAGGCTGAGTGCATGACAGAACTGTTCCGCAAGCAGCTGAGCCTCTGTGCGGATGCCTGCAAGAACGGCTTCAAGTATGTGGAGAGCCCTCTGGTTCGCGCCATCCGTAACGGTTGGGTCTGCGAGTTGCAGGAACCGTCTCTGATTACTCGTCCTGCTGTTATGCCCGGTCTGAACGGTCTGCTTGATGAGACTGGCTGCGTAGTCCTGCCGACAGGTGAGATGCTGCATCGTCATCCTGACTGTATCATCATTTCTACGCTGAACATCGACCTGGAAGGTTGCCGGCCTTTGAACCAGTCGTTCATTGACCGCCACCACATCATCATGGATATGGTCACGCCCTCTGAGGCTGTTATCGAGAGCCGTATTCGCGGCATGACCGGATGCGATGATACCGTACCTTTGAAGCAGATGATTGCCTTCGTCAAGGAAATCGCTGAAATCTGTGCAAGGTTCGGTGCCACCGATGGCAACGTGAACTCTATGCGCTCGCTTGCCAACTGGGTGCAGGCTGGTTCTATTACCGGCGACTATGCAACTGCGGCTACCTGGACGGTCATCAGCGGTGCCACATCTGATTTGGCTACCCGCGAAGAACTCGTTCGCAAGCTGGCAAACTATCAGTTCTAATCATCTTATAAAGCCTCGCTGTTCGTCAGCGGGGCTATTTTTTGTGTGGGGAAAAGAGCAATATGCAACTTCGCTAAATGTGGATTTAGCGAAATACAGGGGAGTTTATAGGACTTTTACCGATTTTATAGATGATACAGCGTCCATTGCATACACAGCTGCGGTCAACCAGCAAAATTGCGCGTTTGTAAGCGCTCGAGAACGAACAACGACATACAGACATCTTGTTGCGAACAAACTGTACAACACAAACCATTCTATACGCGATGTATTGCTGCATCACCATCCGATTGACTGTTGGTGTTACCGCCGCTGACATGCTGCTCGACCTCAGACCAATGCCGCTCACGGTCAGAACAGACCTACAGGTTCGCGGTGTACTGATACCTCAGCAGCTTAGTCCAGAACGGAACTGTGTCAGAGTACAAATATCATAGGCCGAAACTAATCACTGCAGATTTCGAATATCAGCGGTTTCCCTGCCGCTTCTCGCGTTTCAGCATTATCTCAAAAACTCGCGTTCGTGTTGCTGTGAACTTCCATTATGCAACTTAGTTACAAAATTCACAAAGTATCTGCTAATAAGTCTACATTGCAAGACTGTATAGGTCGCCAGTCCCCTACCCTTCTTGAAAAAATGTCGCATCCTTTTCGGTATCCCCTTTCACACAAAAAAGAGACAGACGCTTTCTCAGAATCTCTGGAATCGTATCTGTCTCTTTTACTGTTTATTGGGTGCTCGCTTTCACAGCCACGGAAACGCGCCTCTGCGGGTTTCTCGTCTGCACGAGGGTCGTTATACCCCTAAGCATCAGAGGGCTTGCCTGTGCCCTTCCCTGCCCCATCTGTGACAGAGCAGTATCAACGCCACGCAATCGGTTCTCTTCTTGCGAGTTCAGGAGCGTTTAAAAGGAGTGCCAGGATTGCAAACCGATAGGTCACAATTTCTCCGCAATCCATAGCAATACGGATATCCTGCGCATACACGACTTCGTTGAGGGCCTTAATTTCATCGTCTGTTAAATAGAAGGAAATCTGCTTGTTGTTGGCTACCTTTGTACCGCGTTTGCGAGCCTGGTCGGGCATATATGCAATGACTTCCTTGGCATTCGGGAGAACATAGACGGGGTCACTCCCCTCCCCTGCTGTTTCGTATTCCTCGAACTCAGCAGAATCTCGGGTTATGATATGCCCCTTCCCTGCCCTGCTCACTTTTTCGATTTCCTCACGCAGGACCCGATTCGCAATGGTGCCAACGCGCAATCCCTCATAGATTGCCTGCAACTCGAAGCATTCAGAGATTTCCGGTCGAAAGCGTACGAGAATTCTTGTCTTGTCGTTTTCCATCGATGCCGCTCGCCTCATTCGATAGACTCAATCTTCTCTTTGAGTTTTGTTGCGATATCGATGACCTCATTCAAGGCTGCAATGTCAGCTTCACGGGATTCCTTAGAAACGCCACGAAGAGCCTTGACAAAGTTTCTGCTGGTATATGCCTGCTGCAGTTTCTTCACCATGCGCGGAGTGGCTTTCTGGATGATGCTGGTATTATTCTCGGCAACATCCCGTTCCTTCTTCACCAAATCCCTAGCAGCCTCTCTCTGGCCGGCATGCTCGATGGCTGCTACCTCTTCGGCAGAGCTGGACTCTTTTGCTTTGCCGTATTCCTCCGCCTTTGCTTTCAGGTCATTGATGTTTTCATCAAAATACTGCAAAGCCTTCTCGTAAGCAGCATCGTAGTCCTTTGTTGTCCCCTGCCGCTGTACATCAAACAGGTATTCACGGAAAGTGTCGTGCAGGGTATCTCGCATCACTTCGATGTGGTTCTTCCCTGCTCCCTCGGAGTCATCACCATAGCAGTATATGTTACTCAATGCAACAAAGCGTTTGGCAATCTCTTCCTGCTTATCGTCCTCGAAGCGCAGATAGGTCTCACACTCGCTGCGGGTAAGAATTTTCGCGTTAAGAAGCTCCTTTAAAGCCCCTTGCAGCTTATCCTCAATACGGGCATCGCGCTCGATGGTACGAGGGTTGACGGAACTTACGGTCTTGGTCGCACCGAGAGCCTCTTCTCTACTCATATTATAAGGAGCCAGCTGCAGGCAGTTGATGAACTCAGCGATTGCCTGACGGCGAACAGCCTCATCGCCGAAGCCGCCGCGAACTTGAAGGTTCGCACTATAGAGAAGGACTTTCTTCTCATTTGCGGTAAGAGGTGTGGTAATCACATTGCAGTTGCGCACCACATTCCAAGAGGAATCCCCTTGCTCTTCCAGATACTTCAGAGCGCGGAAACGACGTTCACCGGAAAGAAGTACATAGACCTCTCTCCCCTCTTCCTCGGTCGGGAAGACTACGAGGTTGTGCATCAGCCCATTGCGCTTGATATCTTCTGACAGGATTCGGATATCATCTTCCTCGTCCAGATTACGGAAAATCTCGTTATCTGGGTTCGTGCGGATATTCGAGAGAGCAATATCCTTGTTTGCATACTCGACCTTATGCTGTGCCGAGAACAGATTGTTATAGAAAGCACCAGCATCATTGCTGTTTACCTGTTTCAGGGCATTTATGTCCGGCAGCTTCGGCGTTGCCTTAGTCCCCTTCTTCTTAGTCAGAGCCATCTTATTTCACCTCCAGCTTCGCAAGACGCTCTTTGAGTTCTTTGTATGCCTGCTTATAAGCAATGGATACTGGCTGCTTAGCAGCGGAGAAGCATACCGGCTGGTGGTTGGTGACAGCCATACCGACAGAAAGGCTATGGGGAATCTCAGACTTAAACAGAGAGGAACCCAAAACCTCCTGGCACTGCGCACGAATCAGACGAGTCGCAGCAGCCTTCTTCATGACAGAAGTAAGCAGCACCCCTACCCCCTTCAGACGGCTTCCCGGCGTATTGCACAGCTCGTTGCAGAGCGCAAAGGTTCGGAAAGCGGATTCCTGAGAGTTTGCTTCACACATGGTAGGAATCAAAACATAATCCGCCGCGTTGATAGCATTCGTCAAAAGCAGAGAGTCGCGGGTCGGCTGGGTATCAATGAGGATATAATCGTACTCATCGCGGACCTGACTCAGAAAATAGTACAGGAAATCAGCAATGCTGGCAATCTGCTTAGAACTGTCCTTCTTTGCAATGATGGTAGCATCCTCAAACAGTTCCGGCATTCTCTGGTTGATGCGAGGTGTCTGAGAACTGGCAGGAATCATCTGGACATTATCGCCGTATTCTGTCTCCGTGATATAATCCTTAGTATTGGTATAACGGAAACCAGTGAACATGTCGTATAGAGCCTTGCCGTCATACATGCCGCCAGCAATCTCGCCCTGACCGTCACTCAGCGCACTGGTCAGGTTACCCTGCGGGTCTGTGTCGATGCAGAGAACTCTCTTGCCGTCCTCCCCCATCAGATATGCCAGATTGGAGGCTGTGACAGTTTTGCCCGTGCCGCCTTTCTCGATGGCGATTGTGATAATCTTTGCAGCCATTTCATTTACCTCGTTTTGCGTAAGACTTGCGTACATGTTACTGTGATTCGCACTTCTGCCGTTTCCGTTCTGAATGCAGAAGTGTCAAAGACTCCGGTCTGTGTTGCTGTAAATCTGCAGAAAGCTGTTTTCAGCTGTCTCTCCCCTCTTGCGACTTGCGTACATGTTGCTGTTCGCTTAAATTTCAGCGAAAAATCCTCAAGGAGAAAAGTCTTGGATAAAATGCGACAACACTCAATGTCTTAATTATAACATGCAAAGAAGTAAAGTCAACACGATTCCTGCCGATTTGAAATATTAAATTTGCGACAAGAAATCTCAAAGACTTGCGTTCGTGTTGCTGTGATTTATTTTCCGCAAAAGAAATAGCCCGCCAATCGGCGGGCTATCATCATACATCATCGAACATTGCGAGGTAGTTTGTCTTGAGTGCTGTGCCGGATTCGAGTGCTGCGAGGTTTTGCTCACCGAAAGCAATCGTTGCGGCGGAGTTCTCTACAAGGTCGTTGAAAATCACCTTACGGTAATAATGTGCGCTCTTGGTTCCCCCGTCCGCTTCCAGCATATGCTTGTACTTCGAGCAGATTCCGAAAGCCCAAGTCTTCAAACCGTTGTTGTCTTTGATAATTCGGTTCAGCGCAGCAAGGGCTTCTTCTGCCTGGTCCTGATTCTTTGTATTGGTCAGGATTCGTCCGAGAATCGTAAAGACATCATTGAAGATGTTGCGTTCCTTAGCGGACAGCTTCTCTTCGTAATCCTGATACTGTGCTTTTGCCTTTACTTCGTTTCGGGCAAGGCGATAACTCATACCGAGCACAGAATCAGACAACGGCAGATTGTACTGTTCGAGCGTCTCATCGCTTACTACGCGGCGTGCTTTACGAGGTTTTCTAGCAACCTCGCTCTCGAAGTTCTGATGCTCTTCGTGGAAGGCTCTGACCTTCTTCATCTCTTCAGCGTTTTTATACTTGATGAAGATATAAAGATACTCGTATTTGCGAACGCCGCGTTTTCTTACGGGTACATAGTCGAACCAGAGGTCCGTCATCTCATTGATTTCGTTCTTGACAGGAGCCAGAACATTCTTCTCGAAATCAGAGAACACCTTGTATTTCTCCGCGACTGTCTTTTCACGGCTGAACTTCGGTTCGCTGCTCGCGTCGTTCTTCGTCTTTTTGCGGTTCTGGCTTCTATTGATTTCATCCTTGGACGGCATCGAGAGCATTCCCTTAAACTCTTCAATGTCGAACATCTTGTACTTGTAACCAACGAGTTCACTGCGCTTATCCGGGAACTTGCGCAAGATTTCCTCGGTTACCGGCTCGAAAATCAAACCGTTATTATACGAGTAATCTCGATTGCCGTTATCGTAGGAAAGGATAATCTCGTAAATACGCATCGAATAGGTGCTCTGCATCATCAGAAGATATTCGATGCTATAGGAAGTATAGTTGCTGGTCAGCTGCGCAATGTCCCGCCAGATATCGGGATTGAAGCGCATCTTGATGGTCTTTTCCTTGAAGTTTACAATAGAACCCTTGCTGACCCAAGAAACCGACTTGATGGCGTCCGGACCATCCGGCACCCAAAATGTACGGTTCTCGAGGTTCTCAACCGTTTGCTGCAGATGCGGACGGTATCCGGTGCGCATCATATTAACGCCCGTCAGCTTCGAGAATTCCTGAAATGTGATGGTATAGTATTTCGATGCATCCAAATCGCTCTTCTGGTCGATTTTAGAAAGCAGCATAAAAAGAATCTTCTGCTCATTACGCGGCAAAGAATACTTCGTCTTCTGAATCAGTTCATTGCTCTTCGTGATGTAGGAGCCGAACGGTGGCTTAGTCGAATCCTGTCGCAGCAGCGCTCTGGTCTTTGCAGAAGCCTCTTCCTGACTCATGACCTCGCCGACAACGACTTCGGTATCCTCGTTCTGTATGATATTATCATCAGTTTTCTTCATGGTATCGCAAGAGACAGCGTTTTCAGCAGCCTCGGCCTTTCTACAAGAATATGGTCAGCTTCCTACTTGTGATGTGCTATTCTGTGAAATGGTTACACTTATGACATTATAAATCATTTTACACTATATGTCAGGAAAAGTCAACGGAGATAGTTTAGACAGAGATTTTTTTCTCTTATTTTTCTAGCTAAGAAATTATTAGATTATTCTCTTATAGCTTATATTTTATTTATTAAGTAGAAACGGAGGTTATTTTGCTTTTCGACAGAGATTGTTTTGCATTACGGAAGAGATTCTTTTGCGTTTCAACAGAGGTTGTTTGTCAGATAAAAGGAGGTTCTTTTTTCAAAATCTTAGAAAATAACCTCTGTTTACGCGAAAGAAACCTCCGTTTGGGCGTTTAGGTAGGCAAGTGCCGTGATAGGGGAGGGTCTTGACCAGCAGGGGAGCTCTCATCCTGAGAGAATAACTCGAAAGATACAGCAGAACAGGACTGTTATGTAGCTCTATTATACGAGATGAGCACTGAAATGACAAGAAAGCAGGAGAGAGAGCTGGAATTTCAGAAAAATCGCGTTAATTATTTCTGGCAAGGTAACGCCCGAACCGAATCGGATGCCGCCTAAAAGGAAAATCGTAACCGGTAGCCTAGAAAAATTGTCGCGTAAAGAACCTCCGTTTTAAGGAAGCGTGCGTTCTTTCTCAGTTCTGGAATTTGTCGCGTTAAAAACCTCGGGTTAGATGCTGCCATCAGGTCTCTGTACTGGCGCTGGAATGCGATGTGTTCAGAGAGCAGGGGAGAGATGCTGAAATTTGTCGCGTTAATTATCTCTGGTTTGGGATATGCCTGTGTATCATTTGTTCTCAGAAAATTATCGCGTTAATAATCTCGTGGTCTACGTTGAGAACCGACAGCATCAGCCAGACAGAACCAGAAGGTATGGCGTGTAAACAATCTCCGTTTTGAGGACAGCGGGGGAGTGGTATCAACGACAGCTGATGATGGCCTGACCTACATGAACGAGCCAGCGATAGACCGGCTTGATGCACACTTAAAAATAATTGCGATAGCAATACAAGAAATCTCTGTTTACAGTGATGTCATGTACATAACATGTTCAGTCTGTAGAAATTGTGCTTCAAATAACAATGTGTATAAGAAATTTTGCGTTATTTGTGATGTAGAAACCTCTTGATGCCTGATTTCTGAAACCGATTTGTATAATAACAACGAGATATAACTATCTGTATATGTTATTCACCTAAAAACTAGGACATGAAAAGAGGCAAAAAGAGTTTTTTATCGAGAAAAATTCATAATGCACACACTTAATAAAAAGAACGGTAATGCGTTTATTATAAAACGAGATTAGCGCAGCAACGCTGCTTATTGCGGAGAAGAATAACGCGATTTTTTCGAGTATTACAAGAAGTATTTGCAGAAATGTGCTGAGTATTCCAACAAAGCCATTGAAAATCTTTAGGCTTTCAAGCGAAGATGCAGAAAAACAGGTTAATGTACTGTCCTGACTGTATATATCAATACAAACTATACAATATGGATTGATGCTTGATAATAATTGTCGCGTTAAGTATCTCTGTTTATCCATGTAATGCAGCAGCAGAATGGGCGTCCTTACTCGCAACAGAGGTTTGCGCATGCGAGAAAAAGCAGGAAGAAAGCCATCGATTTGCGAACGCCTGAAAATTATCGCGTTAATTATCTCTGCTATCTGGATGCCAAAGGGGAGTCCTGTAAAGAAGAGAAACTTCAAAAATCGCGAAAAGAAACTCCCTTTATGGAATCCATGAGGATAGCTGCCGGAAAACAGCAGGGAAGGGACTAGCCAAAAAGTCGCGTTAAATATCTCGGGTTAGTGCAGTCGTAGCAAACCATTCTGCAAATTTGTCGCGTTAAAAACCTCAGGTCTCGGTTGGGTGCGATGCCTTCTTGCAGCGGAGATGGGGACTGGAAGGTAAAATTATCGCGTTAATAATCTCAGGGTAGTGTGCTTGTAATCGTCCAGAACGGAAAACTGGATAGGGCAGGCATCAGAATTATCGCGTTAAGTATCTCCGTTTACCGGAAAAGTATCTTGAAAATAATCGCGTTAATTATCTCTGGTTGAGTGCATGGCTGATGTAAAGGTTTGCCATAGAGTTCTAGGCACCATAACAACAAAGACTATAGCAACAAAGTAAATAAAGATAATGCTTTATAGCAACAAGTACCGAAGTCTTGTCGAAAAGTGAAACCATTGTCGCGAGGTAAGCCAAAATATGTACAAACTAAGAACAAACGGCAATCATGGTTGTACTGAATACACATTCATGGTAAAATATAAGATGAAAAGAAAATGTAGTCGAAATGGTAATTCGAGATGCAGCTGACAGAAAAGTGGCTAAAAGAGACGCTGGAAAGGAACCCGCAGTTAAAAGTAAAGGTACAGGGCGGACAAAACAGCGAACTCGTACAGCCGGAAGAAGTAGAGAAACCAAAAACGAAATACGGAAACCATCGGGTGTATCTGTATGAGGATGAATATGTCTCGGGAGACAAGTACATCTCAGGGCACGGCAAGCTGGTAGCGGTATTTGATTCCACGAAAGAGTATTGCCGATGGCTAGATTTACGGCTGATGGAAAAAGCCGGGACAATCTCAAATTTGGAACGCCAGAAAGAACTCGTCATCCAAGACGCATTCGTGTATGAGAAAAAGCGCGTACAGCGAATTGTGTACAAGGCAGACTTCTGTTATCTGGATGCGCAGGGCAAAACGATAGTCGAAGATGTGAAAGGCTTCGATTCAAAGTCCGGCAAGTACATGCAGACTGAGGCGTTTCGGTTGAAGTGGAAGCTCCTGAAAGCAAAGTATCCAGAATACCATTTCGTGTTAGTGTAGAGTGAGAGTCATGGTCCAGAATTTAGAAAATCAGAATACACAGGATGTTCTTCCGTTTAAGGGAAAAATCACAACGGTCATCTACTATGAGCCGGAGACAGGATTTGCTATCTTTAAAATCCGACAAGAAGGGGAGACTAAAAGCAGCACTGCGAAAGGGTATGTGCCGAATCCGGTTGCGGGTGCGAAAATCTTCTATAACGGGACTTGGAAAGAAGACCAGAAATTCGGTGGGTATTACATCGCCATCAGCAATTCGAAAATCGACTATGCGGGCGGTGGTAAAGACGTAATCATAGAACTTTTGTCCAGCGACTTTGTACCGGGTGTAGGACCTACGGTTGCAAAGAAAATCGTTGACCATTTTGGAAAAGATGCATTGCGGGTGATTGAGCGTGAACCGGAACGGCTGAAGGAAATCTCCGGTATCGGTGTCAAGAGTGCAGATAAGATTCACGAAGGGTATATGCACATCGCCAATGACCAGCAACTGATTGCGCTCCTGTTGCCGTATCTCTCAATACAGAAAATCAACTCCGTTATCAAGAAATTCGGCACCGGGAAGATGGCTCTTGAAGAAATCAAGGAGAATCCGTATGTCCTGTACCAGAAATTCTCAGGTATCGGATTTGCTACGGCAGATAAAGTCGCGCTGGGCGGTTGTCAGATTGCGCGTGACGATATCCGGCGTGTGACGGCAATTCTCCTCTATGCTCTTGAAACGCAAGCGCAGATGGCAGGCAATACCTTTATCTGGGTAGATGACATGTACCGTGTCGTCAAAGAAACGATGCGGAATGTCCTGCATGAAGTTGCGTTCCCTGACGAAGTGATACGGAAAGCAGCCACGATAGCAAGAGAAGACGGTCTGGTCGTTGTGCAGGGGTCTAAGCCTACGGACGGCAGAAAACCGATGTTCTGCATGTATCTGTACAAATACTGGTTCTATGAGTGCGACATCGCGTATCTCTGTACGATGATTCACACGAACTCGAACTCTACCTACGGTCTGGTGGACAGTCAGGATGTGGATGATGCCATTGAAATTATCGAGGCGGAGGATGGGTTCTCGCTGGACGATACGCAGAAAAACGCGGTTCGGACAGTGTTCGGCTCTGATATCAAGAATGTGACCGTAATTACCGGCGGTCCCGGCAGCGGTAAGACGACCATCATCAAGACCATTATCAAAACATGGCAGATTGCAAGAGGGTTGAAATACAACGAGGATAGCATGTTGCTTTGTGCGCCTACGGGTCGTGCCTCTGCTCGAATGAGAGAAGCTACGGAGCATCCCGCATCCACGATTCAGTCGGCATATTATTCCATGCACGGGGACTGTGAAGCAAGCATCATTGTGGTGGATGAGTTCTCGATGTGCAATCTGGAAACGGCGCACATGGTATTTGAACTCGCTTCACACGGCTGCAAACTCGTTATTGTAGGTGACCCGGACCAGCTTCCTGCCATCGGTGCCGGTAATGTGCTGCGTGACCTTATCCAGAGCGGGGTCGTTAATGTATGTAAGCTGTCTTCCTGCCACCGCAATGTAGGGTCTATTGTAGAGAACGCTATTCATATCAATACCGGTGAAACGACAGAGACCTTCAAGCAGGATGAACAGTTTGCATTGATTCCCGCAAAGGGTAAAGAGATGCGGAACATTGCATTGAGCAACTATTTCGCGTATGTAGAGAAGTACGGCGAACAGGTCACGGAAAAGAACGCCGATACCGCAGAGGTATATGAGGAAGGTATCAAGCAGGTATGTCTTCTGACTCCGACCAAGAAAAAGGGATGCGGGTCACTTTCGGCAACTGATATGAACCTTCTGATTCGTGATGAACTCAATCCCGCCACCGATGCGAACAGCTGGTTCTTCTCCAATTTCAAGAAGAAGGCTAAACCTGAACAGGGATTCGAGTACCGGCTCGGCGACCGCGTGATGCTCTGCAAGAACCACAAGAACAGTTTCGTCAACGGTGATATGGGTTTCATTGTAGATTATCAGGAAAAGGCGCTTGACCCGAATACAAGCGGTACAATTCATCACGCTTATACAATTCGTTTTGATAACCCCTGCGATGTAGAAGGGCGCGTTTATACGATGCTGGTAAGCAGAAAGACTTTACAGTCGGAATTCTCGCTCGCATACGCTATGACGGTGCATAAATCGCAGGGCTCTGAGTTTAAGGCTGTCGTGATTGGTTTGGAAAAAAGCTGGTCACGGCTATTACAGAGAAACCTTTTATATACTGCTGTTACGAGAGCCAAGAAGGAATGCAGGATTATCGGTGAGATGAAGACAGTCGATGAGGCTATTCTCACGAACGACATCGAGTACCGCAATACTCTGCTGGAAAGCAGACTCACGCATTTCGACAGAGAACGGTATGAGACCATTCATAGACGGAATGTAGAGGACAATGACTCTGATTGGAGGGACGATGATGACTGAGACTATGCAGTTGACAGATATCGGAATTACGCCGCGTAAAGCATCTCAGTTTGCTGCGAAAGGTATCTGTACTGTACGGGACCTGCTCATGTTCTATCCTACCAAATACCTCGATTTCAGAAACCCTATCAGCCTCGCGGATGGAAAGCAGTATGCGGGACAGCATGTAGCGGTCAGGGGACAGGTAGTTAGTACCAGAGTCATCAACGGAAAGCACTTCATGCTCCGTCTCTCGGACGGCAACAATTTTTGCTCGGTGTTCTGGTTCAATCAGTCGTATCGTGCCAGACAGTTCAGTGTAGGGCAGATGCTGGCGGTAGGCGGTGTCTCAAGCTGGAGCGATGAGTATAAGAGTCTTACGATATCGGCACCGGATTTCGTGTCGTGCGATTTGCAGACAGCGTTTTGCATCAAGCCGATATACCGGAAAATCAAGGGCATGTCGGACGAATATCTTCTGGATGCGATTGCACTGGCATTACCCTATATCCGTAAATGTGTCTCGGACCCTCTTACTGAAGAGCAGAGAAACGCACTGAGAGTTCCGGAACTTGCCCGTTGTGTGCGGATGGCACATGCGCCGCAGGACGAAACCGATATCATGCTTTCAAGACGCCGCCGTGCTGTGGATGTATTGTATCCGTTTTGCTACGGTCTGGAAGTAAAGAAGGCAGAAGCTGCAAAAGTATCTCCGTTTAGAATCAAAGACGCAGCGGCTGTCGTCAAGAAAGCCCAGAACGAATTGCCGTTTGCACTGACGGAAGACCAGAATAAGGCGGTGCGTCATGTTCTGGAAGAGATGCAGCTGGGAAACCGTGTGGATGCTCTCGTTCAGGGTGATGTCGGTTGCGGCAAAACTGTCGTAGCGCAAATTGCAGCACTCGGTATGGCTATGAACGGATATCAGTGTGCTGTAATGTGTCCGACGCTTGTACTGGCCGGACAGCATTATGATGATTTTACGAATTTTCTCGCAAAGTTCGGGTACACTGTCGTATCCCTGCACGGTGGTATGAAAGTCCGGGAAGAGAAGGCAGCGCTCGCGAAAATCGCTTCGGGCGAGGCAAATGTTGTGGTAGGTACACATTCTATCTTTTCCGATAAGGTCAAGTTCAAGAAACTGGGTCTTACGATTGTGGACGAGGAACACCGATTCGGCGTAGAGCAGCGTGAGGGTCTCAAACAGAAGGCAAAGGAAGGCGTTCATAATATCAGTATGAGCGCAACACCTATCCCGCGAACACTGGCAACTACGCTGTACGGGGAAGGCACTGAAATCGTCAACATCCATACGATGCCTGCCGGGCGCAAACCCGTTAAGACTATCGTCTGGTCGAATGAGAATACCTGCATGGAATCCGTATATAAGCAAATCAAGCAAGGGCATCAGTGCTATGTTATCTGCCCGCTGATTGAGGATTCCGACTCCGATACTTTGGCGGGCGTAGAGTCGGTCGAAACGACCGCACAGAATCTCAAAGCCTGGTTCGCAAAATATCCCGGTGTTCGTATCGAGGCTATCTCCGGGGATATGAAAGCAAAAGATGTGCAGGCTGGTATTGATAAGTTCGCGGCAGGCAGCGCAGATATACTGATTTCTACAACGATTGTAGAGGTCGGCGTTAATGTTCCGAACTCGACCGTCATCGTCATCAAGAACGCTGAGCGGTTCGGATTGGCACAGCTGCATCAGCTTCGCGGCCGTGTCGGGCGCAGCAGCTTTCAAAGTTACTGCGTGCTCCTGTCTCAGGACAAGGAAAACGAACGCCTTCAAACGATGGCAGCGACAACGGACGGTTTCAAGATTGCAGAGAAAGACCTTGAACTGCGCGGCACCGGACAGATTCTCGGTGTGAAACAGAGCGGCAAAGATATGTACATGGAAACGATGCTGAAATATCCGAAGCTGTATAAAGAAATCCGGACTCAGGCTTCTAAGGATGTTTTGCTCGCCGCGAAAAAATCTTGACCGTGCTTGCGAATGGCAGATAATAAGGATAGGACATACCATAAATTTGGCATTACCGGTTGGTGATGCCAAGTTTTTCAGGTAAAGTCATGGTTGTATTAAATACACGTTATTTATCGGAGGAAGAATATGCAATTATTTAATACGAAGAAACCGGCAGCTGATACCGCTGCGCTGGATGCCGCAGAGGAACACAAGCAGAGTATCGGCGACCAGGTGATGGAAGCATTGGGTGTCGGGGATGGTGCCGAGGAGCGGATGCATCCTGAGGAAGACACCGAAATCATGATGCCGAAGAAAAACCAGAGTCAGTTGGCGGCTGAGGAGATGATGAAGCAGCATGAGAGCATCTGCGTGATTTCCCCGGATGCCGTCATCAAGGGTGGTATCGAAGTGAAGGACGCCGTCATGGTGGCGGGGCGCGTGATGGGTGATATCGTGGCAGCTATCGTCACCTGTGTCGGAGAGCAGTGCTACATTGAAGGCAATGTGAAATGCGCCGAGTTGCAGATGCACGGCGGCAAAATCAAGGGAAACATTGAGGCAGATACGAAGGCTGTCGTCAATGGTGCCATCGAAGGCAATATCACCTGTAAGGAAGATGTGTTCGGGGAACATGCAGCGGTCATCGGTGAGTATATCCGGTGCGGGGTCCTGACGGTCGAGCCGGGTGCCAGAATCGCTGCAAAAATCGAGATGACAAAGCCCGGCGACAAGGAAGAGCGTGAGGCAGAAAAGCCTCTGGTTCACTACGATGTCCCGGGCACGGATGCCGTTAAGCCGGGTGACAAGAATTACCCAAAAATCGAGAAACACATGGATAAGCCCAAGAACGACGATAACAAAGCAAAGCACTAAGCGGCTTTCCAACAAGAGGTAGATAACATTGAATAAGCTGAAAGCTATCTGGAAAATTGAAGAACTGCGAGGAAAAATCCTCGTAACGCTTCTTCTGCTCCTGGCGTTCCGGCTCGGCTGCTGCCTTCCGGTTCCGTTCGTGTCGAATACCGCTCTGGATGCGATGTTCTCGAACAACAGCATCTTCGGGTACATGAACATGCTCTCCGGCGGTGCGCTTTCGAGAAGTGCGTTCTTTGCGCTCGGCGTGAGCCCGTATATCAACGCATCCATCATCACGCAGCTGTTGTGTGTAGCGCTTCCCAGCTGGGAAGCCTTGCAGAAGGAAACGACCGGCAAGGATAAACTGGATGAATACACAAAGCGAATCGCTCTTGCGATGGCAGTTGTGATGAGTGTCGGGTACTATTTCGTTCTCCGCAATTACGGTGCCTTGAAGTACACGGCTGGTAAGAGTGGTATCTTTGCAGCCATTGTCATCATCGCAACCTTCCTCGCCGGGTCTCAGATTTCCATCTGGCTGGGCGGACGAATCGATGAATACGGTATCGGAAACGGTGTGTCACTGCTGATTTTTGCCGGTATCGTATCACGGTGGAGCGATATCAACTCTATCGTTACGAATGTCGTCGGCAAGGTCAAGGTGGGGGAATGGCTATACTCTCTCATTGGGATTCTGACAGCAGTCGCTATGCTCGCGGCAGTGTGGTTCGTGACCTACAGTGATGGAGCAGAGCGCAGAGTACCGGTCCAGTACGCAGCCAGAACGCAGCGGGTACGTCCGGCAGCATCCTATATTCCCATCAAGCTGCTGATGAGCGGCGTTATGCCTATCATCTTCGCTGGCGTTATCATGAGCCTTCCCGCAACGCTGGACATGTTCATTGACGCCACGAAGCATCAGAGACTGCACGCGGTATTGTCGGTGTTCACGACCGAGAGTTGGCTGTATTGCCTTCTGTATGTATTGCTGATTGCAGCGTTCAACTTCTTCTATATCGAGATTCAGTTTGATGCCGTATCGATGGCGGGAAGCCTTCGCAAGCAGGGTGGCACGATTCCCGGTATTCGTCCGGGAACGCCTACTACGGATATGCTCAATAAGGCGCTTCATCGTATGGCACTTACCGGTTCTTTCTATCTGGCAGCGATTGCTTTGACGCCTATGGTGTTCAGCGCCATGAGCGGGGTGCGGATTTCTTTCGGCGGAACCAGTCTTATGATTCTGACAGGTGTGGCTCTCGAAGTTGTGAGAAGCATCGAGGGATACATGACGGTTCGGCACCATAAGGGATTTTTGGAATAAGGAGAACGGCATGAGCATTATCGAGTTTATTATCGGTCTTTTGATTCTGGTAGCGAGTCTCTTGGCAAGTACATTCTGCTACTTTGTGAAGAACGAAAAGAGTGGTGTGAATGCGGCGATTGGCGGTGCGAGTGATTTCATGGCTACGCGCCGGAATAAAGATAACGGCAAACTGAATAAGGTCGTGGCAGTATCGGCATCGGTTATTGCGGTGCTGATTCTCGCCTTGACCGTATACGGTGCTCGTTTCTAAAAAAGGGGGGACAGTGATGGAAAAAGCTAAAGAGAAAATCAAGGTTCGGGATATTCCTGCAAAGGTCTTGAATCTGATTCATCCGTCGAATGTGACCTGGCTGAGTGGTGCCGAGACTACGAAACGGACCGGCGTGATTCTGGCTGTGGTTGCGGCAACCTCTCTGTTCATGGTAGCGGCTGATACACTGTTCGGTGCGCTGCTGAAACTGATTGTATGAGGTGTGCAATGAAAGTAAAAGTGATGATGGCAACGGCGCTTGCCGCGCTGGTTATGTTGTCTGGATGCGGCTCGACTCCGGCAGCGTCGTCTGAGGTAGAGACATATTCGAGCGCTATGCAGCTGGTGACCTTGACTGATGATGAGATGCTGGCATCTATTCAGGAAGCGGCAAAGGAGTTGCAGAAAAACATCAACAAAACCGATGAGACGGCGAAAGTCGATGTAGAAGTTGGTAAGGACGGCAAATGCATCGTGTATGCGTCCGGACGCGATGAGAACGGCAACGCTACTACGCGGCAGGAACTGTGCAAAGCCGATACCATCAAGGATATGTTCGAAATTTTCTATGACAATGATTGGGTTGACAGCAACGGCAATGTCAACATCAATACCGTTGGCTGATGCCGTTGTAAGGAGACTAATACCATGAAACGAATCATTGCATGTCTGCTGACGGGTGTGCTGGCCGTCGGTATGATGGCGGGATGCAGTAAAAAGCTGACCCCGGAAGAACAGGCGGCTTCGGAAGCAGCAGTGCTGGCGCAGCAACTGCAGGAAGAGGAGACCCAGACGGGGCTTAAACGCCTTATCAGCAATAACCTCACGGAATACGAACAGCCGTTCTATGATTTCGTGGACAGCTTGCAGAAGGGTGATGCCGCTGCGGCTGCAAAAGCACTCGGCGTTCCGAATACTTTCGGAGATAAGCTGCAAAGCTGGGTCATCGTGAATAACTACGAGACTTTCCAGAAAGCAGAGATGAAATCCATCTGCCTGAACTCCGCCAAGGACGGTGCTTCTGCCGTTCTGAACATCTATATGAAATCGCCCAAGGATGTCACCACCGATACGCAGCCTGATTATACGATGAATGTCGATTATGTGAATGGTGCTTGGGCACTGACACCTCCGACCGGCGTTATCAAGGACTATGCGTTCTCGGCACCTACGAACAAGGTCACCTTCGAGGGTACTGACCTTTCCTCGTATGCAGCTAAGAGCGCTGCCACAGGTGAGTGGATGGTAACACTGCCCCGGGCTCTTGACCTCGAAAGCAATTCCACCTATGTCATCACCAATGATATGGGCGACTATAACGGGCACGTCTATGATGTGACCTCTGATGGCACGGTAAACCATATCCTGCTCGCAGACCTCGATGTTGATACGAAAGCGACATACCAGGCAAAGCTGGAAGCCGTTCTGAAAGAATCTTACCGGCTTCTGTCTATCGGGGCAGGGGAGACGGACTTCTCAAATGTCCTGCTCGATTCCAACGAAATCGCGAAATGCGTTCAGACTCCGCTGGAAAACGAGGATGATGTGACGACCGCAGAGGAAAATGCCCGCAAAAAGGATATCGGTGCTTCTGTAACGAATGTTTCCGTGACTCCCGATGATACGCTGGAAGGGTATCCTGACGCATACACCTACCGCCTTGACGGTAACGACGGTATCGTGATGGATGTGAAAATCAAGGTAAGCACCACGAACGGCGATGCCCGTGTGAAGGCTACTATCAATATGCGTCTTATCAATGGTGCTTGGAAAGTCGTGTCGATTGATTCCAGCAAAGACATCTTTACAGAACTCTCGGTGTTGGACCCCGAATGGTGATTTCATGGCAAGATACAAGATTCGACAGGATAGAAGGAATCGAAAGCCTTTGCCGGAATGCAGACTGACTCCGCAGGAATGGAATCAGTATTGGAAACAGTTGAATTCGGCGGTCGAGTCACAGGATGAAGAATGGATTTACAAGGCCAAAGCAATGGTCAAGGAACAAATCCGTTCTATCTACACAAATCGCTGCGACCGGGATGGGAAATGCGTGCTGTGCGCAGAGAAAGCCGGGTATTTCGGGCTTTGCAAGAAGTGCTGGCGGTCTTTGATGAACAATGCGATACTCCGGTCACAGGGGCATACAAGGGCTGAACAGCAAGAACGCAGTGAGAAACCCTGTATCGTCTGCGGCGCAAGCCCAATCCTATGCCGTGGCGTGTGCGGTAAGTGCTACAGTTCGATGCGGGCGCATAAGTTCACAACGCCGGAACAGCTGCTCGAATACAAGGAAACCAAGAAAAAGCGCAAAGAACAGTGAAGGAGGGTGTTTTTATGATTGGTAATGAGTTAGGCCCCGAGTTCAAGTCGTGTTTCACGAACCATAGGCGCAGTGAATACGGCGAGAATTTCACGGTTGATATGGTGAAGAAGATGTGCTATGAGGATGCGCGGCTTATCCCGTATCTTCTGAACAGCAAAGCGTTCATGAAATGGGTCAAGGATGTCAGGAAGTTCTCGGAGGGCAACAGTGTTCTCGCCGATACGATTCTCGGCATGACGGACTGCTATGCGGAATATCTGACGCGGAAGATTGGGAAAATCTGCGCCACTAAGCGTATGCAGCAGTATATCCGGACACTGAATTCCTGCCTGAAAAACTCCTTTGTTCCGTTTGTGCCGAAAGTCACCTTCAAGCCGTTCGCGGCAAAAGCCGTTGCATCGACATTCGATATCTCGTCATTCATTGTGGATGTCGATGCCGAGAAAAATTCTGCAAAAAAATCTCCGGATACTCCGAAAAACCCGCTTCTCACCGCATAAAGGGACTTGCCCGTTTGTGCGAACCCCGTACAATAGAGATTGTACGATTGATACCAGACACTCATTACCATTCATAAACCCGAAACCGGGCAGATTCTCGAAAGAGAGTCTGCCTTTTATTTTTGCGTGAAGGAGCGTAAACAATGTTCAGTGAAAATCAGAAATTCTATCTTAAACGGTTGGCAGCATTGCATGATTTCAAAAACGGACGGAAAGCGGTGTATCTGCAGCAGAAAAGGGAAAAAACATGGGCAGCATATGATTTGCCAAACACAAGAGCGGTGGATGCGTCAGCGGGATTGCTGATGTATCACGGAAAACAGTATAAGGACCTCGAAGGAATCGTAGCAGATGTTCTTGACATCCATCAGGACGCGGGTGCTGTCATGTTCATCAACAACAGCAGAATCGCCAGTGGGTTGCCTGCGTTCGTCACCTTGGATAATGCTGAGGCCATGGGAAGCATTCCCGGGGACAAGGAGCACCGTCAGATTGTGAATGTCCGGGATTACCTGACGGTATATGGCATCGACTACGATGATGTGGATGTCATGCAGCCGGAACGGGCCTGGATGACGACGGAAGTTTCCCTCGAAGTACCCGACACGGCTTACGCAGACACCAGAACGGTTTGCGTTCCGGTAGAAGAAGACAGCGAGATGGGCGCATACTATGAGGCGCTCTTGGAGGCAGGTAGGAACCTGCTCATGGAAGACCACAGGAAAATCAAGTGGGGAGATATGAGCACGGCACCGGATGTCAAAACGCTGTTTCGTATCTGGGATGAGAAGCCGAACCTGGATATGACAGTTGGATTCATGGAACTTTCAGTTCCGGAAGAAGTCATGGGTAAAGGCAAAGCAGGGGATTATATGATGTCAGTCCGTGCGTCCGGCAGCAGAAATCCTTTCGGCACGATGGAGTATAAGGCAACGGTATCGCTGTTCCGGGACTGTTTCAGAATTGGGACTTTCGACTACCCTTTCATCGACGACAATCTCAAATCACTGACCGGCGATGCGGATGTATCGGAAAACTGGGCACGGCTATTTGACTATGTCCGGTTCGCAAAACCTGTCGATGCTGCAAAAAATCAGCAAACCGGGCGTGTAATCGCTTGACGAGGTATGCGAACGGCATACAATTAGAATTGTACGATAGATACCATTCACGAAAGGCATTCTATGCTCGTACAATTCACAATTTCGCTTTAAGGCGGACTTCCCATAACAGGGGAGCCCGCCTTTTTGAATTTCAAATAGAAAAGGAGCAATTACTATGACAACGAAAGAAAAGTTTATCGAGATGGCGAAGAACATCACCCGTCCCGGCATCGATGAGATGATGGCATGGCTGGAAACAACGGATTTCTATGACGCGCCTGCCAGCACCAGATTCCACGGTTCTCAGGCTGGAGGCTTGTGCGCACACTCTATTACCGTTGCAAAGCGGCTGGTGGAGTTGGCAAACCTCTATGTGCCCGGCAAGTATACGATGGATGCGCTCATGACGGTCGCACTGTTCCATGATGTGTGCAAGATTGCTACCTATCAGGTAGAGATGCGCAACAGAAAGAACAGCGCCGGGATGTGGGAGCAGGTTCCGTTCTATCAGTTTGCACCGAAGGAGAGCGTGGGCGGCGACAATCACGGTTCTCTTTCCTGCCAGCGTATCATGGAACATGGTATCCGCCTCACGCAGGAGGAGTACGGCGCTGTGAACAACCACATGGGCGTCACGAATTCTGCTAATTCTAGCGGTGTCTGGCAGTGCTATGAGATGTATACGCTGTCCTGGCTTCTGCACGTGGCGGATGAGGCGGCAACTGTCATCGACAAAATCTGATACCAGTCAAAAGCCATCCCTGAATCATTGGGGATGGCTTTGATTATACGAGGAGTAAATGTTATGAATCATCTTGTTTATTTTGAACAGATAGCTGGCAGCGCCAGAAAGTTCTATCTCATGACCGAAGATGATGGCGGCAGTACCTTTACTGCAAATTATGGCAGAATCGGCACTGCGGGCAGCGTCAAGACCTATCCGATGAGTAAATGGCAGCATGTATACAACACGCGAATCCAGCACGGATACACGGATAAGACCCGGGATTATCTCGCGGGGCGAACATCCATGTCGCCAAAAACCAAGTCTGTAGATGGCATAAAATACAACATTACGGGTATGTGCAAAACCGTAAAACGACACCGCGTATACCGTATTGGAGCCACGAAGAGTTTTGAGACAGTTGACGGACGATTCGTTGAGAAGGGTGAGCCCGGAGGCTGGATTGAAAGCGCATTGAATCTCTCTCAGGACGGACGGTGCTGGATAGATGACGATGCCGTGGTTCTTGGAGACGGTAGCGTTCTGGACAACGCTCTCGTTGCCGATGAAGTGATGTGTGAAGGCATTTTGCAGGATAACGCGATTGCTCGCGGAAAGTCTTGCATCGAGTTTGGCGCAATCTGTCGTGATAATACGCTTGTCTGTGACAATGCGCTTATTAAGGAAGGTGCAATCGTTATGGATAACGCTACGGTTGCAGAGGAGGCGATTGTCTGTAAAAATGCTGTTATCGGTGATGATGCCTATTACACATCGAGATTTACAAAGTTGTGATGACGGAGAATAAATCATGAAGAAAAAGAAGAAGCAGATGATTGTTGTGAATGTCAGTGAGGTAAAAACCCGCTCTGGCTGGAACGGCGTCAAACCCTACACACGTGTACAGACCCCGAAAACGGTATATAGTCGCAAGGGACGCAGAAAGGAAGAAATCGCATGAGTGCTTATGATAACAAGTATTGGAGCCACCGAATTGCGCAGTTGGCTGAAAAGGTCCCGGAAACGGATGACCTCTCATTCTTTGCCTCTGAGGCGTACCGCGATTTTACGGAACAGGGTGTTAAGGACCTGATTTGCGGGACCTGCACCTATCTTCGTACGCTCGGATACGACGTAACCAAGGAGCAGGAGGAAGAACGCATCAATGATATGGTCGTCATGATGAGTACGGACGAGAATATGACCGCCTGTACGAACGGGGATTCTATGATTATCGGCGTAAACAGTTCGCTGGTAAAGTATTTCCCGAACCGTGAACTGCGTCATTATGCGATTCAGGGACTCCGCGTTCATGAGACCGCACATGTCCTGTTCACGGATTTCAAGACCATTGATATGTGGCAGGGTGCTCTCAGCAATGGTAAGTGGTGGCCTGTAGAACCCGACCATGCGCAGGACCCGGACGGCGCGGAACTGACACAGGTTCTGAGCAAGAAAGAGTTCAGCAAATCCTTCGCTGCTATCGCTGGTCGGCTTCAAAACGCCATTGAGGATGGATTCATCGAGCGGGAAATCAAGGAAATGTACAAGGGTCTTGCGACTACGGAACTTTGCACCACCAACGATGCACAGCTCTCTATGGCAAGCACTTTCGGAGAATTCCTGAAAGCCGGGCGCAGTGCCTATTCCGCAATGTTCCAGCAGGTTTTGATGTATGCAAAGTACGACATCACAATGGTCGATGATATGCCGGAACAGTATTCCGACATTTTCGATGCGTGCATGGAAGTCGTTGACGATGTGAAGTGCGAGCGCGATGTTAAGAAGCGCCTTTGCGGTGTCAATGAACTTTGCTGCATCCTGTATCCGCTGTTCAAGGAAATGCTGACAAAAAATTCTGAAAAGCAGAATCAGCAGTCGTCTGGCTCCGGTAACGGTAAGCCCGGCAACAGCGGTTTCGGTTTGCCCCAGAACTCTCAGGGACAGCAGAACGGCTCTAATGGGCAGAGTGACCCCAACCAGAACGGTAACGGCTCTCAGAACGGTTCTGGCAACGCTCAGAACAATTCCAGTAACGGGAATGGAAACGGTAACAGTGTCGATTCTATGACCGCAGAGCAGCTCTCTGAGGCGCTGAAAGAAGCCGTCAAACAGATTGAGCAGGCTGCAAAGAATGTTGGCGTAAACAACCTGCCTGACCGGCACAGCAATAGCATCACGAATCAGGCGAGTAAGAGTAAAGACGCCAAGAAACGCGAAAGCGGTAAGCAGTGTTCCGGCAATAATGCAAACGGAAACGGAAACAGCAACAGTAACAGCATTGCCAATGCCCCCGGCGCAAATTCCGGCAAATCTGACCTGTCTGCTGCAAAATGCGATATCAAAGCTATCGAGAAGGCACGGAAAAAGGAAATCGCAACAGCTCAGGCAAACAATGAAGCCAACAATCAGCTGGCTCAGGAAGGCGCAAAAATCGGCAGCGAGATTGGCACGAAGATTAGTGTCCGTCGTGCAGCGGAAGTACCTCAGTCGAACATCGATACCTATAATCGGTTATCGGCAGGGCTTCTCTCGGTCACGAAAAACCTCGAACGCCGTCTGAAAACGACGATTCGTGATGAGGAAAATGACGATGCTGTCGCCGGGTTGCCGATGGGAAGTCGAGTTGAAGCGCGTCTTGCCTATCATCAGGATGGCAAGATTTTCAGCCGCAAGAATTTTCCTCGCGATAACCCGCGTCTGGCTGTCGGATACCTCTGCGATGAGTCCGGCTCGATGTCCGATAAAGCGATTGCCGCTTCGGTTCGCACTGCTATCATCTTGCAGGATTTGTGTGAGCGGATGGAACTGCCCTGTTATATCTGCGGGTTCACTACCGGTGGATATTCGGGGAGTGTTGATATCATTACCTATGTTGACAAGAATGTGGACGGTAAGGACAAGTATCGCACGACCGGCATGGCTAGTCGTGGCGGTACTCCTACGGTTCCGGCTATGAAGTACATGGGTAAGAAGCTTATGAAGGATTCCACCGAGAAGAAGATTCTGATTGTCAGCACTGACGGCTGCTCTGGACGAGGTTACGGCGAAACGGTTCGTGATGTCATCAAGAAATTGCAGCATGATGGTGTTATGGTTATCGGAGCCGGTATCGGTGATTCGAAGCCCAGAATCCAAGAGGAATTCGGCAGCAACTTCCTTGATATCAGCAATCTGGACGCGATGCCCAAAATCCTTTGCAATATCGTGAAGAAAAATCTCGTATAAGTCCTTTGTACCGTCTGTCTTTTGGCAGGCGGTACTTTTTGTTTTCGTATTTGCGTTTTTTTGCGAATGACATAGAATGATACTTGTTTGTTCGATATTGACATGCAGGAAGAAAATGCTGCCAAGATTTTCAACAAAATTCTGGCAGATATATGCCGTCCACTGTTCGGTGGGCGGCTTTTCTTGTTTGCGGATTCTTTGGGTTTTTCACTTGCATATTCGTGCGAACGGCATAGAATTGGTATTGTACGATAGATAACATTCCATATCGAAAGGGCTCTCCGCCTTTCGTACATTCACAATTTCGCTTGAAGAGCGGACTTCCTATATCGTAGGAGGCCCGCTCTTTTTGCGTCTCAACACAAAAAAGGAGTAAGTATAATGACTGAAAACACAAAACAGGAGGCAGCTCTCCGCAACAAAACTCTGAGCGTTCTTGCCAACATCAATGCCGTGGAAGGTTTCGACCCGCATATGGTGACGGCGTGCTATCAGGATACGGAAGGCAATGGCCGGATGTATCTGCAGGCAGAGTTCTCGATGCTCTGGTTCCGTCTGAAATATCCCAACGGTCGCCTGGAACAGGTCCTGAGCCGTATGAACGACCAGATGGCAACGGTCGAGGGGCGTGTCTATGACAATGACGGCAATCTTCTGGCGAATGCCTTTGTGACCCGCTATCGTGGCGAGGAGCAGTTCGGTAAGGACTATGTCCAGAACGCCGGAACTGCCGCTATCCGCAAGGCGCTCGGTAACTGTGGATTCGGAACCCCTGCTGATGCTGTTTACATCGAGGGCGTTACACCCTTGTTCAAGGCAGTAGAGGACGAAGACGTGCCGGTAGATGCCGGTGTTCAGACTCGTATCCCTATCCCGCCCGTCCCGAAAGAGTATCAGCAGAACGCAGAACCTGCACCTGCAGCACCTAAGCGCGGCAGAAAGTCCGCTGCAAAGCCTGCACCTGCACCGGCTCCCGTTCCTACCCCTGCACCTGTACCCGAACCCGTACCTGTGAAAGAGGAAGCGAAAGCAGCACCCGCGCCCGTCGCAGCACCGGCTCCTGCAGCAGCTCCCGTTCCGAACCCGATTCCTATTCCTCCGACTCCGAAACCCGCTCCTGTGGGTGTTCCCAAGACCATGGAGGATGCTGAGAATTTCGTGATTCCGTTTGGAGCGTTCCACGGTATGACGATGAAGGATACGCTGGCGAAGGACGGAGGCGCTCGGGTCATCAACTACATCAAGGACAGCCCGCGTTTTGCCGGTCAGCCGATTCAGGTGGCTGCGCAGATGTTCGCGGGTCAGCATGCGGGTGAAAATGGGCTGTAAAGCCTATACCCGAACAATCACATCATCATGAAAGGGGGAGTCCCTTGTGTCGTGGAATTTTTCCATGGAAACAGTTCTGGACCTTGTAGGTGCCAAGACTCGCGGAAAAGTTACACGCGCTGGGGAAATAGAAGTGCAGTGCCCGCACGGCGTTTGCGGACATAAGAAACAACCTATTTACTTCAGCGTGAACCTAGCCAAAGGACAGTATAACTGTTTTCATTGCTGCAGCGGTTGCCCATACAGCGGCGGCATGATTGACCTCTATTGCATGTTTACGGGTCTTGACCCGAACAACAAGAAGGAGGTCAAGAAGGCTTTTGCTCAGGCTTTGGATGGAACAGTTGTCAAGGTACGCGAGACGACCGTTACGAAACGGGAACTCGCACCCGTTCTGGAAGCTAAACCGGATGAGGAACTCGATAAGGTATACAGAGCCGTTCTGAACGAACTGACCCTTAAACCTGAACACAGAGAAAACCTCAAAAAGCGAGGCTTGTCGGACGAGATGATTGACAAGTGTTTATATCGTTCTATGCCGGAGCGATGGTCGAGCGTTTTCGCTGCTCTCAAGAAGAAAGGCATCTCCTTTAAGGGTGTGCCGGGATTCTATGAGAAGAACGGGAAAGCATTTGCCGCCTGTTCTAAGCCCGGATTCTTCATTCCGTATTTCAATTCCCGTAATGAAATCGTTGGGATGCAGATACGGTTTGATAAAGGAGATAAGAGGTATCTCTGGTTCTCCTCGTCAGGCTACGATAACGGGTGCAGTGCAAGGAACATTGCTAGTTACGGGATTCCTTCGGTAATGCCGAAATGCGATGGAACCAAAACGGTCTATATAACGGAAGGCGCGTTAAAGGCGCATATCGCCTGCGTTTTGAGTGGTAATCATAACCCTTACATCGCATTGGCTGGTGTGAATTGCTTCAATCAGTGGGAAGAGACTTGCGTGTATCTGAAAAGCGTAGGCGTCACTCATGTGATTGATGCTTTTGATTCCGACAGGGAAAGTAACGAGCATGTTCGTAATGCACTGAAAAAGCTGTATGCGATTGCTGCTCGATACGGAATTTCCATGACACGCTTCAACTGGGGAACGACATATAAGGGCGTGGATGACTATTACCATGCGG
>ERZ779865.441-NODE-441-length-36757-cov-13.163424_pt1 | contig 36757 bp, 22 predicted proteins | sample MGYA00433088_ERZ779865 | MGnify/ENA primary metagenome ERZ779865 (study PRJEB29588, sample SAMEA2151703) | human gut metagenome | biome: human gut; feature: human-associated habitat; material: faeces | place: Denmark | collected 2008/2010 ... | reverse complement strand
GCGTTGACCCGCTTGGCGATCTGGTTGATGTTCCGGCCGATGGCGGACAGGGCAGCGTTCATCCGCTTGATATCCGTGGTGTCAAGCTGGATGATATACCCGTCTATCGCCATCTTCCGCAGATACGCGCCGTACCGCCGTGTGGGGAGCTGCGCCATCTTTTCATCTATGAGCCGTTTTTCCTCCTCCGTCACATAGAACTTCATCTGAATGTTCCGCTTTCGGTTCGCCATGGGCAGCCTCCGTTTCTCATAAGGGTCTGGGATATCCCAGCAAGCAATTTTGACTGTTCGGGCAAGGGACCTGAACAGCGCAAAATCCGCAAGCGGGTACTCGCTTGCTGTGCTTGCTGACTACTTCGTACCCCCGTATTTCCCCCTCTACCCATACTACAATCCAAACAGGGCGTTTTGGCCAGTTTCGGAGAAAATTATTGCAATAATTGCACCCGTTCAAAGAAAAGATGCAAGTTGTTTTCTCTTTGTTATTGCATCCAGCCCTTTTCTGTGCTATACTAATGGTGTTTACACCACGGCGGAAAGGAAGTGATCCTCATAGCCATCACAAGCGCAAGTTTGCCCACGAAGAAGCGGATTCTGACCGTTTGCGTGAAGCTGTTTTTGGAAAAGGGCTACAAGCAGACCACGCTGGCGGAAATCAACGAAAAGGCCGGTGTGTCTTTCAGCCAGTTCCAGAACATTTTCCGCGCCAAGGACGGCGTATTGACGGAGCTGGTGGAGTTCATGTTTGAAAACCAGTTCGCTATGGCGCGAAGCGCGGCGGGTGCGAAGCTGCCGCCGATCTATGTCTACGCGGTCGAAACGGCGATCCAGATGACGCTGACGGAGCTGAACGAAAATCTGCGGGAGATCTACATTGAAGCCTACACGCAGAAGGAAGCGTCTGAATTTATCTTCCGGGAAACGGCGAAGGAGCTGTATCAGATCTTCGGTCCGTATCAGCCGGAGCTGACTGCCCGCGATTTTTATGACATGGAGATCGGCTCAGCCAGCATCATGCGCGGCTACATGGCCCACCCCTGCGACGAGGAGCTGACGCTGGAAAAGAAGCTGCGGCTGTTTCTCACCATGAGTCTGCGGGCGTACAACGTCCCGAAGGAGGAAACGGAACAGGCGATCCGGTTCGTGGAAGGGCTGGATATCCGCACGATCTCCGAACAGGTGATGCAGGCGCTGTTCCGTGCGCTGGCGATGCGCTTTGAGTTTTCCCTCGCGGGGATCACGCTGCCAGCACAAAAATAGAAGCCAATATGTATTGCAAGGGAGTACTCCCTTGCATCGGGATATATCCCGATGCAATCCCCTCTTGCTCCAAAACGCGCTTCCCACGGGGGACGGGACGACGCGCGAGAAGAAAGTGAGGAATGACTATGAAAAAACGACTGCTCAGCATCCTGCTCATGTGCTGTATGGTGCTGACACTGCTGCCAACAACGGCTTTTGCGGAGGAAAGCACGGAAACCCCGCCTGTTTGCAGCTGTGAAACAGCCTGCACGGCGGAAAACATGAACACGGAATGCCCTGTCTGTGGAGCGGAGAATGCCATACCGCAGAACTGCGGTCAATACATCCCTGTTGAGGACAGAACCGGCGAAAACGGCAGCACCGAGAGAGCCGATGATCCGAATGGTCCCACAGAGCTGAGTGCCGCAGATCAGGTACAGGCCATGATCGACGGTTTACCGAACGCAGAAGAAATCACTGAAGATAACGCCGAAGAAGTCAAGGCGCAGCTTGAGGCCATCGACGAGGCGAAGGAGAAGCTCTCCGACGAGGAAATCGATGAGCTGGATATGACCCGGTATGCGGAAGCTGCCGCTGCATTGGGGGCGCTGGCTGCGCCAATGCTATTGGCTAATGATTCGCCTGACGAGCAGTTTACCCTTACCCCCGGCGGCACCTATTATTTTGACCTCTCCGGCGCAAACATCCCCGGAACGGCAAACGGCACCCTGCCGGACAGCACCCTGCACTATGTGCCCTTTACCTACGCAGGGACGGTGGACGCCTACAAGCTCACGTCTGCGATGGCGACCACCGAGGAATATGCACAGCAGAACAAATACGCTCACAGCCTGTTTGTGGCGGACTATGCCGTAACGCATAAGGTAAACTGGAATAACTTAGATACTGCGAGTCTGATTTTCGGCAAAAATTATGCCAGCGGCGGCGTGGACTATACCCTGCGCGCACCGTCTTGTGGAAGTTGGTTTACCGGTTCAGACGATTCAGAGCGCGGCACGCCCCAAAGCAATGAGTGGGACGCGGTGCTGGACAAGAACAGCGGCTATGTCAAAAACTGGAACGACATATATTCGTGGGGGCAGGACACATCAAGTTACCAATCGTGGTATCGTGCGTTTCGCGGGTTCACTTCGGCCCGCCTCTGGAACCACTACTATTATGCTTCGGACTCCCGCCCGAACGTCGGTTTCCGCCCCGTCCTTGAAGTCCTGAACCCTGACACACTGGGTCCTGACGGACTGAAGGTCGTTACCCTTGACCTTGGCGGCGGCACGCTGGGTAATAGCTCCGAGGATATTCAAATCATCGTGAAAACCGGCGAGAGCTTTACCGCGCCTGCGTCCGGCGGTTTGACCCGCCCGGACGGAAATACAGGCAGCTACTTCATGTGGCTTGGCAGCGACGGCAAGCTCTACGCCCCCGGCGACAGTGTTCCTGCTGATGTGACAGCACTGACAGTGCAGTGGACAGCCCCGACCTATACCGTAACCCTGAATACGAACGGCGGCACGATCAACAGCGGCAATGTCACCGGATACACCTATGGCGTGGGCGCAACACTCCCGACAGCCGACGATATGACCTATACAGGCCACACGTTCAAGGGCTGGTATGATAACGAGAGTCTGACCGGCTCTCCTGTGATGGCAATCGGCGGTACAGAAACGGGCAATAAGGAATATTGGGCGAAGTGGGAGATCAATCAATATACCATCACAGTCAAACCCGAAAACGGCAAAGCGGATATTACCATAACGCAGGACTACGGCACGGCAATTACCGCACCTGCCGACCCGACAAGAGAGGGATACACCTTTATCGGCTGGGATATGGAAATTCCCACGACCATGCCTGCCGAGAATATAACGCTTAAAGCACGGTGGAAAGACATTGAAAAACCCACGGGCGAAATTATCATAGGCACAAATAAATGGCGCGAATTCTTAAACAAGCTGACCTTCGGTCTGTTCTTTAAGGACACGCAGGAAGTAACGATAAACGCCTCCGATAACAGCGGAACCGTGTTTGTCTCTTATTTGGTGACCGATCGTGACCTCTCTGAGACGGAACTCGGCTCTCTTGTGTACTGTGCGTATGATGAACCGTTTTTAATAGAGCCTAACGGAGAATATATTGTTTATGCAATGCTTGTTGACGAGAGCCTTAATATAACATATCTTCGCTCCGACCGCATAACGCTCGATAATATCCGGCCTGTAATCGGCGGCATTGAAAACGGCAAGACCTACTGCGAGGCACAAACAGTTACAATTGACGAGAAGTATATAGATACAGTTACCGTAAACGGCACAAAGGTCACGCTTGATGAAAACGGCGGCTTTACTCTCTCTCCTGCGGACGGCGAACAGAAAATCATTGTCACCGATAAGGCAGGCAACACCGCCGAGATGACCGTGACGGTCCATGGCGGGCACACCTTCGGCGAATGGACATCAAACGGCGACGGCACGCATAGCCGTGAATGTACCGTGGACGGCTGCAAGGGTGTTGAAACAATGGCTTGCTCGGGCGGAAATGCCACCTGCGCCGAAAAAGCGGTATGCGAATACTGCGGCAAGGCTTACGGAAAGCCTGATTCAAACAATCACACCGACTTAAAGCACATCGATGCAAAGGCGGCAACGAAGGCCGCCGAGGGCAATATCGAGTATTGGTACTGCGGCGGCTGTGATAAGTATTACAGCGACAAAGACGGTATAAACGAAATTAAAAAAGCCGACACCGTAACGGCTAAGCTGCCGGGCAATCCGAAGTCTCCCCGAACAGGCAACGCAAGCGACCTCGCTTTATGGATTTCCCTGCTGCTTGTCAGCGGCGGCGTAACAGGCGTCACGGCGGGCCTGCGCAAAAAGAAAAAACACAAAGTATAATTTTTTTAGGTTCCCTTTTCTGCTTTTACGGCAGGAAAAAGCCTCCGTTTTTTAACGGAGGCTTTCGTTTATTGCGGCTTATGCATATTCTCGATTTTTTTAATGTATTCGGTGCTGTTCTCAAGAAATTTCCGAGTATCGAAGGACTCGTTTTTAAGGCTGTTTTGAATAATAATACCATCGGAAACCATCAAAATAAGCCAAGTGAAATAGTCGGCCGAAACAACGTCTGTTCTCTCGGCGATTTTTGCCGAAATGAGCTTTTGGAATTCATCATAGCGATGAATCAGCTTAGCTCTTATTTCCTCGTCGCCGAGCAATGCCGCGTCAAAGAGGTGAAGCCTGAGCCCGGCATAGGCTATATTTCTCTCGATTACATAGTTTACAAGACGGTGCGGCGAGGTATCCTTTTCCTTGTTTTCCGTCCATTGTATCAGCTCGTCCCATTGGCGCGAAAGATAGCGGTCGGTAACGGCAAAAAGTATTTCGTTTTTGCTTTTATAATAGTAATACAGCGTGCCCTTCGAAATATTCGCCTTTTCGGCTATTTTCGCGAGAGTCACCTCCGAAAAGGAATTTACCTTTAAAAGCTCCTCAGCAGTATCAAGTATGATTTCGTTTATATTTTCGGGTCTTTGAGCTGCCATAATACCCTCCTGCAAAATTTCTTAAAGTATAACACGAACAATCGGCAATGTCTACAAAACAATATTCACAAAAAAAACACATAAGAGTGATTTTTTTAGTTAAAAGTATTGACAAACGCTTTTTTCGGAATTATACTTGGCTTATGAGTCGGTCAGTTAACCGACATATTTTTTATGCACAGTCGGGCGCGTGACCGACTGCAAGGCTGATTAAAAGAGGCTTGAAGTTATGAACATATCATCAATTAACAAAAAATTGAAAAAGACTTTCGGCGGAAAATTCAGTGCTTCAAAGGAGAACGGCTCGATTTTTGTTCGAGGCAAAAGCTCCGATTGGGGCGAAATCGTCGCGGCTTGCCAAGCGGCGGCAAAAAAATTCAGCACAACGCATATTGTCAACGATATTGTTTACACGGGCGAGCAGCCCGCTCCGACGCGTCTGCCGTCTCTCAAGGATGATTTCCTCGAGGGCAGAACACCCGACGTGCTTGTTATCGGCGGCGGCATTTCAGGTGCTTCGATAGCAAGAGAGCTGACCAAGTGGAAGCTTGATGTTTTACTTGTAGACAAGGAGGCAGACCTTGCACTTCAGGCGTCGGGACGCAACGACGGCGAGGTGCACCCCGGAATCGACCTCGGCAAAGGCTCACTCAAGCACAAGTACATTCGCCGCGCAAACCATATGTATGCAGACGTTTGCCGCGAGCTTGACGTTCCGTTTAAGCAGGTAGGTCAATATGTGCTTTTCCGCAACGCCGCGCTGAAGCCGCTTATCGGTCTGTATGCTTTTTGGCGGAAGCATCACGACGGCATAGAGGACACCGAGATAATCTCGGGCAAGGAGCTTATGCGCCGCGAGCCGAACCTCACACCGGATACAAAATTCGCAATGTATAATCCGAGCGCAGGCTGTGTTTGCCCTTACGGACTCACCATAGCCTATGCCGAAAACGCCGTTCAAAACGGCGCGCAGGTAAGCCTTAACACCGCCGTGCTCTCCATGGAGGTGTCGGAGCATAACATCATAAGCGTTACCACCAACAGAGGCGTTATTCATCCGAAAATCGTTATCAACGCCGCAGGCGTTTTTGCCGAGGATATTGCCGCCATGGCGGATGACAGATTTTTCTCGATTCATCCGCGTCGAGGAACCAACTCGATTCTTGACCAAAAAGCAGGCGCATATATGCACTCGGTAGCCTCCGTAAAGGACATAAGCGTTCACGGTAAAACCCATTCAAAGGGCGGCGGCATATTGCACACCGTCCACGATAATCTTCTCGTCGGACCCGACGCCGTAGAAACGGTTGAAAAGGAAAACACGGAAACACGTGCCGAGAGCATTAAAACCGTCTTCGACAAGCAGACTCAAACAATGCCGGCGCTGTCAAAACGTGATATAATCACTTATTTTACGGGCGTTCGCGCTCCTACCTTTGAGGAGGATTTTATACTTGAACCCGGCAGAAGAACAAGGAATTTGATTCACGTAGCCGGTATTCAATCCCCCGGACTTACAACCGCTCCGGCGGTTGCCGTCGATATGGCGGAGCTTGCGGTCGATATGCTCGGCAAGACCGAGACGGTTGAAAAAAACAACAATTATAATCCTATTCGCAAGGGCGTTCCCGTGCTTCGCGAAATGGACGACGATACAAGAGAAAAAATGATAGCCGAAAATCCCGACTACGGCGAGATTATTTGCCGCTGCGAGCAAATCAGTAAGGGCGAAATTCTCGACGCTTTGAAATCCCCGATATGCGTTCCGACGGTTGACGGTATCAAAAAACGCATAAGACCGGGAATGGGGCGTTGTCAGGGCGGCTTCTGCTCGCCGCTTGTCACCAAAATAATTGCCGAATTCCTCGGCGTTCCGCTGTATGAGGTTAAAAAGTCCTCGGCGGAAGCGGTGATAACATACGGCGAAACAAAGGTAAACGAAGGAGGCGAAGAGTGATGACGACAGGTAACTATGACGTACTCGTTGTCGGCGGCGGCCCTGCCGGACTTGCGGCGGCGATAAGTGCTCACGATAACGGTGCCAAGGTTCTCCTTCTTGAAAGAGAGGCAAGGCTCGGAGGAATACTCAAGCAGTGCATTCACGACGGTTTCGGTCTTCATCACTTCGGCGAGCAGCTCTCAGGTCCTGAATACGCCGAGCGGTTTGAGGATGAGCTGTACAAACGCAATATCGAATACAGCACCCTGACGTTTGTCACGAAAATAGACAAAAACGGCGACGGAAGCTTTTCGGTGCATACCGTCGGCAGAAGCGGCGTTTCAATATTTACGGCAAAAGCGCTTGTGCTGGCTACGGGCTGCCGCGAGCGTACCGCCAAGCAGGTATTTATTCACGGTACGCGTCCTGCGGGCGTTTTTACGGCCGGAACCGCACAGCATTTTACAAATCTGCTCGGGCTTATGCCCGCCAAAAAATGCGTAATTCTCGGCTCGGGAGATATAGGACTTATCATGGCGCGCCGGCTTACGCTTGAGGGCGCAAAGGTTCTCGGCGTTTATGAGGCAAAGCCTACGCCGTCGGGACTTACGAGAAACCTGCATCAATGCCTGCACGATTATGACATTCCGCTGCACCTGTCGCACACCGTCACTCGCGTGTTCGGAGTTGACCGGCTCGAAGCAGTTGAGATTTCAAAGGTTGACGAAAATATGGCTCCGATACCCGGCACACAGAGCCGCGTCGAATGCGACACGCTGATTCTCTCGGTCGGATTGATTCCCGAAAACGAGCTTGCCGAGTCCGTCGGAGTAAAGCTTGACCCACGCACAAAGGGTCCCGTATGCGACGGCCAGTGTATGACGAGCATCGACGGCGTTTTCAGCTGCGGAAACGCTTTGCACGTCAACGATTTGGTTGACTTTGTTTCGCAGAACGCCGAGCAGGCGGGAAAATCAGCCGCTGCTTATTCGGGCAGAGAAAGACGGCTTATTGAGATAATTCCGGGCGACGGCTTATTGTACGCAGTGCCGCAAAGGCTCAATCTCAACGAGGATAACAGTAAAACAGACCTGTATTTCCGCGTCCGCGAGGAGGAAAACAACTGTGTGCTTCATATTTACGCGGACGGTAAGGAAATACTTAAAAAGCGTTACGCATTTATGCGTCCGCCCGAAATGGAAAATCTCACGATTGATTTCAGCGCATGCGAATTAAACGAAAACAGCCGAGTGGAGCTTCGGCTGGAAAGACTCGGTAAAGGAGACGGTGTAAAATGACAAAAGAATTGGTTTGCATCGTTTGTCCCCGTTCGTGCAGAATGACGATTACATCAGACGGCGACGAGCTTGTTGTGACCGGCAACACCTGCAAAAGGGGCAAAGAATTCGCCGTAAGCGAAATGACCGACCCGCGTCGTACCGTTTGCACAACGGTGCGCACCGCCTTCCCTTCGGTACCGGTTCTGCCCGTTCGCGTATCGGGGCCGATTCCCAAAAACAGAATTTTCGACCTGATGCACGAGGTAAACCGTATCACCGTTTCAAAACGACTCGGACGAGAGGAAGTCGTTGTACCGAATATTCTCAATCTCGGCGTGGATTTGATTGCAACAAGCAATATCCTGAAGGACGAGAAGAAGCAACCTTAAAAAAGAAAGAGGGGAAAATCTTTAATGGAACAGTCACTTGTGCTGACCTTTGACGTCGGCACGCAGAGTGCAAGATGCTTGCTTGTCAATGAGAGTGGAGACTTTGAGGATAAGGAGCAGCAAAAATACAAGGTTCCTTATTTATCAAAACAGCCCGGATGGGCAGAACAGACCCCGGATTTTTATTTTAACATTATAGCCGAAATGTCAAAAAAGGTTATCGCGAGAAATGCCGATAAGCTTGACCGCATAACAGCCGTATGCCTTACCTGCATACGAGACACGGTGCTTTGCCTCGACAAAGACAAACGTCCGCTTCGCGACATAATATTATGGCTCGACGAGCGTGAGGCCGACGAGGACGGACAGATTCCGGCAGCAAAACGCGCATTGTTTTCGCTTGTGGGAATGGGAGAATCGGTAGATATGATTTACCGAGCCTCTACCGGCAACTGGATTATGCAAAACGAGCCCGAAATATGGGCCAAAACAGACAAATACGTTATGCTGCCGTCATATCTCAACTATCTTTTGACGGGCGAGCTTAAGGATTCCGTGGCAAATATGATAGGTCACGTACCGTTTGATTACAAAAACCGCCGTTGGATGAAACCCGGTGCTCTCACGCGCTGCGTGTGCAATGTTCCGCCCGAAAAGCTCTGTGAGCTTGTTCCGTCGGGCGAGGTTATAGGTAAAATCACGGAAGAGGCCTCAAAAAAGACGGGTATCCCAATGGGACTTCCACTTATAGCAACCGGCTCCGACAAGGGCTGTGAAACCATCGGTATGTCCGTTGTAAAATCAAACCGAGCGGCAATTTCCTTCGGCACGACCTCAACCTTACAGATGGCTGTTAAAAAATATTTTGAACCGCAGCCTTATATGCCGGCTTATCCGGCTGTTCCGAACGATATGTTCAATCCCGAATTCGAGGTCTATCGCGGATTTTGGATGATTTCGTGGTTTATAGAGCAGTTTGCCGCGAAGGATAAGGTTGACGCCGCCGAGGAGGGCGTTTGCATAGAGCGTTATCTTGACGATAAAATCAAGGATATTGAGGCCGGCTCCGGCGGACTTATTTTACAGCCGTTTTGGACTCCGGGCATCACGAACCCGAACGCGAGCGGCGCAATTATAGGCTTTTCGGATTTCCATACGCGTTATCATTTGTATCGTGCCATAATAGAGGGCATCTGCTTAGAGCTGTACCACGGGCTCGTTAAAATGCAAAAACGCTCAAGCGTCACGGTAGATGAGCTTTATGCCGGCGGAGGCGGCTCCAGCAGCCCGGTCGTATGTCAAATTGCCGCAGATGTGTTCGGCTTGCCCGTACACCGTATTCAGACTCACGAGGCGAGCGCAGTCGGCTGTGCCATGGTCGCGTTTATTTCACAGGGTGTTTACAGCAGCTATGAGGATGCCATAGAGCATATGGTACATAAAAAAGACGTATTTATTCCGAACGAGGAAAACCACCGAACCTATATGAAAATTTACGGCAAGGCGTATTCTCACCTTGCCTCAAGATTAAAGCCAATAGAAAAATACCTACATCATTTTCAAACAGGAGGACACTGATAATGAGTACAAAACCGTATAAGGGCTTTGAGCCTAAATGGATGCTTCAGAGAGCACCTGAGAACAGCTATCGTTCAATTTTCCGCTGGGGCGACCCCGACTTCTTCAAATATCCGAAGGAGAGCCTTTACAAATATGTTAAAAAACGCTGCAATCTCAAGGACGAGGAGTTTATGCAGTATAATGACGATTTGGGTCTTGACCCCGTAAATCTCGGCGAAGAGCACGCTCCGAAGATTGACAAAAAGCACGTAAAGGCCATTGCCGCAATAGTCGGCGAAAAGAACGTCTCACAGAGCGACTACGACCGTCTCGCCGTTTCCTACGGACAGACAATGTACGATCTTCTCAGAATGCGTCACCGTCGCTTTGACTCTCTTCCCGACCTCGTTGTTTTTCCGGAGACAAGCGAGCAGATTGAGAAAATCGTAGCCTACGTCACAAAGAATAAAATACCGCTCTATGTTTACGGCGGCGGCTCGTCGGTTACAAGAGGCGTTGAGCCCATTAACGGCGGCGTTTCTCTTGATATGCGCCGCAATTTCAACAAGGTCATTAAATTCAATGAAACCGACCAGACCATTACCGTTCAGGCAGGTATGTCCGGACCAAAGCTCGAGCAAACGCTTCAAAACGCTCAGAGCCTTTTCGGCGCAAAGCGTCCGTACACCTGCGGCCACTTCCCGCAGTCGTTTGAATATTCCTCCGTCGGCGGTTGGACCGTCACACGCGGTGCCGGTCAGAACAGCACCTATTACGGCACCATAGCCGATATAGTTGTTTCGCAGAAATACGCCACACCGATAGGTAAAATCGAGACAAGTCATTATCCGAGAGAGGCAACGGGACCGAATCTCAATCAGGTCATGATGGGCGGCGAGGGCACCTTCGGCGTTCTTACCGAGGTCACGCTCAAGTTTTTCCGCTGGATGCCCGAAAACAGAAAACGCTTTTCTTATATGTTCAAGGACTGGCCGACAGCTATGCGCGCCGCTCGTGAAATGATGCAGTGTGAGTGCGGCTTCTCCTCTGTTTTCCGTCTTTCAGACCCTGAGGAGACTTCATTAATGCTCCATCTTTACAACGTTGACGAAACGCCGCTTGAGCCTCTTCTCGATAAATTGGGCTACAAGGACTTTGAGCGCTGTCTCTTCCTCGGATTTACAGACGGCGAAAAGGGCTTCTCAAGAAACGTTGCGCATAACATAATGAAAATTGCCGTTAAGCACGGCGGTATCCCGATGACCGGCTACGTATGCAAGGGCTGGGAAAAGGGCCGCTTCAACGACCCGTATCTTCGCGATACACTCATGGATTTCGGCTTTATGATTGATACGCTTGAGTGCACGGTCAACTGGTCAAATATGGCTCGTGTTCACCGTGAGGTTCGTGAGGTTTGCCATAAGCTTCCGAACACAATCGTTACAACTCATATGTCGCATTGCTATCCGCAGGGCGCCAACCTCTACTTCATCTTTATGACTAAAATGCAGGACGAAGAGGAGTTCCGTGCTTATCACGCAACAATTCTCGACGCCATACAGAAGAGCGGTGCAGCCATCAGCCACCACCACGGTATCGGAAAGATGTTTGCCCCGTGGCTTGAGGGCTACCTCGGCGAAAAGGAATACGGCATAATCCGCACGCTTAAAAACTATTTTGACCCCGATTACCTTATGAATCCGGGCGGAACCATAGGCCTTGACCTTAAGCCCGAGGACAAAAAGTATCTGCGTGAGCATACCGAGTATGTTGACGAGCTCAAGGACTGAAAAGGCTGTTGAAGCGCGGCTCAAAGCCGTAACGTCAAGCATAAACACATAAAATCAAGGCTTTCGTCTCACCTGAAACGAAAGCCTTTTTATTGCCGATTACAGAAAAACTTACTTTTTGTATATGCTTTCGGCATTTGCGGATGTTGACTGTTTGCCATCGTAATTATATAATAATTTATAACATAATTTCGCCGCATATGTAATATGCCGCACAAGTAAAGAGGTTCATCATGACAAATAAAAGCTATTCAATTATTTTCAGCAGCCCGACAGGCAACACGAAGCTGCTCGCCGACGCCATTCGCGATGCGCTGCCGGAGGAAAACTGCAATTATTTCGGAGTGAGTGAAAACGCCGATACACAATCCGACATTTTATTTATAGGCTTTTGGACGGATAAGGGAACCGCCGACAAGGCAACCTTGGATTTGCTCGAAAAGCTGAAAAATAAAAGGATTTTTCTTTTCGGAACGGCGGGCTTCGGCGGAGACGAGGAGTACTTCAAAGAAATCCTCGCAAACACAAAAAAGAGCATTAGTGGCAGCAACATCACAGTCGGTGAGTATATGTGTCAGGGAAAAATGCCGCAAACGGTCAGGGAGCGCTATATCAAAATGAAAAGCCTGCCGAATCCCGCGCCGAATCTCGATATGCTGATTGAAAACTTTGACCGTGCTCTGTCTCATCCCGACGAAAACGATTTGAAAAGGCTGAGGCTCTCCGTGGAAAAGCTGTAATATTAAGCGACAGCGCGACCTATCCCGCTAAGCTGTGCCGCGTATCATATTACTATTGATTTATTGTAAAAATAATGATAAAATATTCAGCGTAGCACGTAAGCAGGTGTAGTTTAATGGCAGAACATCAGCTTCCCAAGCTGAATACGGGGGTTCGATTCCCCTCACCTGCTCCAAAAACGGCAAGTATCAAAGGATACTTGCCGTTTCTTTACTTTTCGCATTTTCCTTTCGTCTCGCTTTTCTTTCGTCTACCCGTCGTCCGCTCGCAAACTCGCGTCCAGCTCCTGACGGGAGCCCGTCCCCTTTGTCGCTTCGCGACATTTCCCCACACCGTGGGGAATCACCCTTTTCAAGGGAGCCTATTACTATCAGAGTGCCGCGCCTTGTAAATAAAACCCATTAAAAAAGCTCCCCTTGGGGGAGCTTTTCGTTTTTATTCACCGCCGGTACGTCTGAAAAGGTCGTTAATGTGTCTGAAATAATTTTTGTCTATACCGTCTATTGTTTCCTCGGTGGTTCTGAACTGCCAGTTGCCGAACGCTCTGCCGGGAACATTCATACGCGCGTCCGAGCCGAAGCCGCACATATCCTGATAAGAAATGACGGCAAGCTTTGCCGAAGAGCGCCACACGGTTTCGATAATCTTGCGGCAGGACGGGCTGTAATATCCACCGTCGCCCCAGTTATCGCCCGTAAATCCGCAGTAATCAAGCGCAAAGGCTCGCTCTTCGGGCGTTGCCTCCCAAAGCCACGCAAGCAACGTTGTATTGTCGTGCGTGCCGACATATGCTACGGTATTCAGCGGATAGTTATGCGGCAGATGTGTGCTGTTTCCGCACGGGTCAAAGCCGAACTGTATTACACGCATACCGGGGAACCGAGTTTTATCAAGTAGCTGTGTGACGTCCTCGCCGAACACGCCGAGATCCTCTGCAATAATAGGAACGTCTCCCATTTCTTCCTTTACGGCGTCAAAAAATTTCATTCCGGGCCCCTTGACCCATTCGCCGTTTTTCGCCGTTTTTTCGTCCGCAGGAACAGCCCAATATGACGCAAATGCGCGAAAATGGTCAATTCTGACCGTATCATAAAGTCGAAAAGCGTCCTTTATGCGGCTGAGCCACCAGGCATAGCCCGTCTTTTCAAGCACATCCCAATTATAAAGCGGGTTGCCCCAAAGCTGACCGTCCTTTGAGAAGTAATCGGGCGGAACTCCCGAAACTCTGCGGCGCACAAAGCTGCGCTCGTCTATCTCAAAAAGCTCCGTATTGCTCCAAACATCGGCACTGTCGGTTGAGACGTATATCGGCATATCGCCGAGTATTTTTACGCCGTTTTCGTTGGCAAACTGCTTTATGCGGTGCCATTGAGAAAAGGCAATATACTGCTCGAATTTATAAAAATCGGCTTCGTCTTTCAACTCGTCTCTGTTTTTAAGCGCATTTTCGTACCGCGCAAATTTTTCATCCCACTCATACCATGGCTTGCCGCCGAATTTTTCCTTTGCGGCGCAAAACAGCGAATATGCTTCGCACCACGGGTTCTCCTCGCAGAATTTTTCAGTCTCCGCAGATACTTCGTTTTTCTTGTTTTGATACGCGATTTTTAAAAGCTCCCTGCGGCTTTTTGCGGCAAATTCGTAGTCCGCCGTATAAGGCGAGCCGTAATATACGCTTCTTGCAAGGTCGTCTTCCGACACATAGCCGTCATTTTTGAGCGTGTCAGGGTCAATCAGAAGCGGTGACAACGCAAATGCCGCCGGAGACGCATAAGGTGAGCCGTAAAAATCCGTAGGACAAAGCGGCAGCACCTGCCAATATGAAAACCCCATATCCTTGATACGGCGTATAAACCGTTTTGTCTCTTCGCCCATTACGCCGATTCCGTATTTTGACGGGAGCGACGTGATATGCATTAAAACTCCGCCGGCTCTTGTGTTAAGCATTATATAATTCCCCTTTTTTGAGCTTCGTCTTGATTTATGCCGCTTTGAGATACTCCTCAAGGCACAGGCCGCTCTTATTCATCGCCTTTGCAGCCTCTTTGCCGACATAACGCCAATGCCACGGCTGATAATTCATCCCCGTTTTGTCGGTTTTATTTTCGGGATAGCGCAAAATAAAGCCGTAATCCTGCGCATTTTTTACAAGCCACGAAAACTCCTTTGTAGAGGCAAAATCGGAGCTTGCACTCACAATATCCATTGACAGGCCGAGATTTTGCTCGGAATATCCGCCCGGCAAAATAAACGTGCGCGCCTTTGCGGCGGCGTCGTCATCGGACAAGCCCTGATTTTTATAATAACTCACCTTTCGGTTGTAATTATCGTTTTGACGTGAAACCGAGCAATACCCTGCATACGGAGTTAAAACGCAGCCGTCCTTCTTTGCGGCGTCATACATCTCTTGATACGCTTTAACAACTCTCGAATCAAGCTGCACGCTGCTTCCGCTTATCGCGTTTGCAAGCGACGGCACATATCCGTCGGGCAGCTTATGCCCTGCGTTAACAAGCGTGAGCTCCCAATTGCCCGAGCTCGGGTCTACGGTTTGAGGATTGTTAAAATCGGCTGCCGAAGCCGTAACGGGCGGTGCCGATGCGGTCGTCTCCGGAACGGTTTCAGGGGCTGTCGTTTCCACGGTAGTCTCTTCTTCGGTCGTCTCCTCCTGCGGTTCTTCCTGTGTGGTTGTTTCGCTGATTTTTGCTTCGAGCCTCTCGACAGCAGGGTCCTTTACCTCTCTTTGCCCTATCGTAAGCTCACCGACTATAAGCCCCGTCATTATAACGGCCAAAATTACAAACAGCAAAAATTTTCTTTTTACCGTCTTTTTCAATCTGACTTTTTTCTTCATATTTCGCGTCCTTTTAAAATCTCTTCTTGATATTTTAAAATGTTTACGTCGGATTGTCAATCAAAAGGCGCATTTCGGCGACAAAATTCAGCCGACGGAGACTTTTTTTCTCATCAAAGTAAGCGAAACCGTCAATCCACACATTGATTTTTTATCTTTAAGGCACTCCGACAATGCGCAAAAAAGACCCTGCGGATTTTACTCTGCAAGGTCTTTTTCCTGTTATGGTTTAAAAATTGGGGTTGCCCAAAATCAAACTCTGATTATTTGTTCTTCTCTGCGATTGCAGCCTGAGCAGCAGCAAGACGAGCGATCGGAACACGGAACGGTGAGCAAGATACATAGTCGAGGCCGATCTTGTGGCAGAACTCAACAGAAGACGGGTCGCCGCCGTGCTCACCGCAGATACCGCAGTGAAGTGACGGACGGGTAGCTTTACCGTTCTTAACAGCCATTTCCATGAGCTGGCCTACGCCGACCTGGTCAAGCTTAGCAAACGGATCGCTCTCGAATATCTTCTTGTCATAGTAAGCACCGAGGAACTTACCTGCATCGTCACGGCTGAAGCCGTAAGTCATCTGAGTAAGGTCGTTGGTACCGAAGCAGAAGAACTCAGCTTCCTTAGCGATGTCGCCTGCGGTAAGAGCCGCACGCGGAATCTCTATCATGGTACCTACTTCATACTTCATATCGGAGCCGGCAGCTGCAATTTCTGCATCTGCAGTCTCAACAACGATGTCCTTAACATATTTAAGCTCTTTAGCGTCGCATGAAAGCGGAATCATAATTTCGGGAGCAACAGTCCAGTCCGGATGAGCCTTCTGAACGTTGATAGCGGCGCGGATAACAGCCTTAGTCTGCATCTTTGCGATTTCCGGATAGGTTACTGCAAGACGAAGTCCGCGGTGACCCATCATCGGGTTAAACTCGTGAAGAGAAGCGATGATAGCCTTAATCTGCTCAACGGTCTTGCCCTGAGCGTCTGCAAGCTTCTTGATGTCAGCTTCTTCGGTGGGAACGAACTCGTGAAGAGGCGGATCGAGGAAACGGATTGTTACCGGGCAGCCCTCAAGTGCTTCATAGAGCTTTTCAAAGTCGCTCTGCTGATAAGGAAGAATCTTATCAAGAGCAGCTTCTCTCTCTTCAACGGTGTCGGAGCAAATCATCTCTCTGAATGCGGCAATTCTGTCCTCTTCAAAGAACATATGCTCTGTACGGCAAAGGCCGATGCCCTCAGCGCCGAGCTCTCTTGCCTTCTTAGCGTCAGCCGGAGTATCTGCATTGGTACGAACCTTGAGGGTTCTGTACTTATCAGCCCAGCCCATTATTCTGCCGAAGGTGCCAGCTATGGTAGCGTCAACAGTCGGGATAATGCCCTCATAGATGTTACCGGTAGAACCGTCTATTGAAATGTAGTCGCCCTCGTGGAATTCCTTGCCTGCGAGAGTGAACTTCTTATTTTCTTCGTCCATATCGATAGCTGTGCAGCCCGATACGCAGCAAGTACCCATACCGCGTGCAACAACGGCAGCGTGTGAAGTCATACCGCCGCGAACGGTGAGAATACCCTGAGAAGCCTTCATACCGGTGATGTCCTCGGGAGAGGTCTCAAGACGAACAAGAACAACCTTTTCGCCTCTCTCGTTCCACTCCTCTGCATCCTCTGCGGTAAATACTATCTTACCGCAAGCAGCACCGGGAGAAGCACCGAGACCCTTGCCGAGCGGAGTAGCTGCTTTAAGAGCTGCTGCGTCAAACTGCGGGTGAAGAAGAGTATCAAGGTTACGCGGGTCAATCATAGCTACCGCTTCTTCCTCGGTTCTCATACCCTCGTCAACGAGGTCGCAAGCAATCTGAAGAGCTGCCTGAGCTGTTCTCTTACCGTTTCTGGTCTGAAGCATATAAAGCTTGCCGTGCTCAACGGTGAACTCCATATCCTGCATATCTCTGTAATGATCCTCAAGGGTCTTGCAAACATTTTTAAACTCTGCAAATGCCTCGGGGAACTTCTGCTCCATCTCTGTGATGTGCATGGGAGTACGAACGCCTGCAACAACGTCCTCGCCCTGAGCGTTTGTAAGGAACTCACCGAAGAGGCCCTTAGCGCCGGTAGCCGGGTCACGTGTGAATGCAACGCCTGTGCCGCAATCATCGCCCATGTTACCGAATGCCATTGACTGTACGTTAACTGCGGTACCCCATGAATACGGGATGTCGTTATCACGGCGATAAACGTTTGCACGGGGGTTGTCCCATGAACGGAAAACAGCCTTGATAGCGCCCATGAGCTGATCCTTGGGATCACTCGGGAAATCCTCGCCTATTTTAGCCTTATACTCATCCTTGAACTGCATAGCGAGCTTTTTAAGGTCGTCGGCGTCAAGCTCTACGTCCTGAGTTACGCCCTTTTCCTTTTTCATAGCGTCTATAAGCTGCTCAAAATATTTCTTGCCGACTTCCATAACAACGTCGGAATACATCTGAATAAATCTTCTGTAGCAGTCCCAAGCCCATCTCGGATTGCCTGACATTTCGGAAATTGTGTTAACAACCTCCTCGTTAAGGCCGAGGTTGAGGATTGTGTCCATCATACCGGGCATTGAAGCGCGCGCACCGGAACGAACCGATACGAGAAGCGGATTTTTCTTATCGCCGAATTTTTTACCGGTGATGCCTTCCATCTTTACGATGTACTCGTTTATTTCAGCCATGATCTCGGGATTGATCTCGCGGCCGTCCTCATAATACTGAGTACAAGCTTCTGTTGTGATAGTGAAGCCCTGCGGTACCGGAAGACCGATGTTGGTCATTTCGGCAAGGTTTGCGCCTTTACCGCCGAGGAGCTCACGCATGTTAGCATTACCCTCTGAAAAAAGGTAGCAATACTTTTTTGCCATTGAGAATACCTCCAATTATAAATTACAGTGTTAATGGCTGCCCTCGCTTTAAAGCTATGGGCATTATAAACCGCTTGATATTATAACAGAAAAAATACGGCATTTCCATAGTTTTTGCGAATTTTTTGTATTTCGGCGAAATAAATTAAGCACAAAATATAATTTTGAGCATTTTAGGGGAAAATATGCAAGTTTTACGCCGTTTTTTGCGAGTAACAACTGTGCAAATCAAAAAGGAGCCGTAAAAATTACAGCTCCTTTCGGAAATGAAATTATACAAGACCCGTGTACATCTTTAAGATGTACTCCGCGTCAAAGGTAGAAATATCGCCGCTGCGGTTTGCATCCGCGACATATTTAGCCGTAGGGGACAGCTCCTCCATACCGTTTACGTATCTTAAAGCAAGCCTTGAGTCAACGGGCGTTATGCTGCCGTCAAGGTCCACGTCGCCGAACTTTGCCGTAAGCGGAGCCACGTAGTGAGTTCCCGCATTATAAACGAGAAACTGCGGATACTCCGCCCAAGTGTCAACGGTCGGCTGCGTTTTCGCCGTCATCGCCCGAACATAAAGGTCACAGCCGTTTTTGCGGTAATCAAACATCGCATGCCCGTAATTCTTTATAAACCAGGTGTTTTCGGGGAGCATACAGGTTGAGGCGTCGATAATGCCGTCCTCGGAAAGACGGTTGTGCCCGACGTCCCTCGCCTGAACGTAATCGTCGCCGAGAGTTGTTTTAAGACGGGCGCAGGTGGCACCGCCGCTTGTACGGTTTGTCTCTATAACTCCGTCGCTCGTGTAATCGGCGGTAGGCGTAAACGGCGCTATATAAAGATTGTAGTTTGAGAATATGCAAACAGAAGTGCCGTTTGCCTTGGCTCTCTGTAAAATCGAAGAAATATTCGCCTGTATATCGTGTATCTCGTCGATTTTTCTCTCAAAGGTCGCCCAGTTGGCAGCTATCACAGAAGCCGAGACACCGCTTTGCTGCTGATTTTTCTCCATATACGCCCGCATTACGGCTTTTGCGTCATCATAGTATTCATCGGGTACAAACGCCCAAAGACTCGGCGTGTAGCCGAAGCCGGAAACAAGGCACTCGGTATAAATTCGGTCCTTATAGGTTCTGCCGCTGCCGTCGGGAAGCTCGGTCTCAAGGAAGCCCTCAAGCTTCGGCACCGCAAGCTGCAAAAGCTTGAGTGTGTCAAGCACCTTGCCGAGAGTGTCGGAATTCATACTCTGATTTATAAACGGGATAAGCTTATCTATGCCGACGGCTATCTCGCCCTTAAAGAGACAGCCCACCATATCAAGCCCCGTAAACGCGGAATTGAGCATGGTTATGTTTGAGACGTCGTCACAGCCGTAAAGCCCCAAATACGAAGCCAAAACCGCTCCGCCCATACTGTGGCCGGCAATCGACACCTTGTCGACGTGCTTATCCGCCTTGATTTTTTGAACATACGTGTTTATGTCCGCAGCAAGCTCCTGCATAGATTTATGCCAAGTAAGGCCGTAAACGTAAACGTTGTCGGCACCGACTTCGTCGCAGCACGCGTCGACTATATCCTTATCGAAGACGTCTGCCCTTGTGACCTCGTCAAGTCCGTATTGCGATACCGGCTCGGTATATTGGTCTATAACGGTGACGTCGGGGTGCTTTGCCGTGCCGTCTGGATTGCACGAAACCGGCTCGAAAAGATCGTTTGCTATTTCCACTATTCCCGTGCAAAACGTTTCATAATCTCCCTTTAGGAACGCGCCGAGCGGAGCTATGGCGTTTTTCGCCGTTTCAACTATTGCGTCCTGCGACGGCCCCCAAACCTGATTTCCGTCGCCGTCCACCAGCGCATATTCGCTGAAGCCGGCTATTATCAGGATAGGCGTAACCTTATCCTTGGGCTCTGCGGCTGCCGCGGGAACAAAGCAAAGAACTGTCATGGTCAGTGCCAAAAGTATACTGACAAACTTTTTCATCCTGTTTTTTGACATAATTATTCTCCCCCTGCTTTAAACAATTAAGTAGATATTACCATAATTATATCATTTTTGCAATATTTTTTATACAATCAGCTCATAAAATCCGTTTCAACCCTTTTAATTGACGTTTCGGGCGAATATGTCCATTTATCTATGTGACCGTCACTTATAAAATAATCCGCCGCCGGACTTTTGCCGTCACCGGTAAAATAGTCCACGATAATAAGCTTTATTTTCATCCTTTCGGGATTTATGCTTTTTATGTAAACCGCGGCACTGTCGCCTGCGCGCGGCCCTAAGGCGCATTCGGCAAGCCCTGCAAGATTGGGCGCAAGCTCCACGAATATACCGTAATCCTCCACAGAGCGTATTACTCCGGGCACGGTTTCTCCGGGTGCGAATTTTGAAGCGTTTTCCTCCCAAGTGCCGAGCAGCTCCTTTTGCGACAAGGTGATTCTGCCGTTTTCGTCTATCGATTTCACAACTGCCTTTATATCCTGATTAACCGAAAAACGAACACACGGATGAGGTATGCGCGACACCGAGATACCGTCTATCGGCATAAGTGCCGAAATGCCTGCGCCTATGTCGCAAAACGCGCCGAACGGCTCAAGGTGCGTCACGCGTGCGTCGATTATGTCGCCCGGAATGAGTCTTGAAGTATAATTTGCCGCGCACTCCTCTTGGAGCTTGCGACGGCTTAGCAGAGCAAATGTCTCGCCCCTTTCATTCTCGGAAAATCCCGTTATCACAAAGTCAACGGGCTTATTAACGCGCGATATTATGGCTATGTCGCGAACCGTGTTATCTTCAATCCCCATAGCGCATTCCTTGCGCGGCATAAATCCCTTCATACACCTTAAATCCACGTCGAGATTGTGTCCGCGGTCGCAGAGAACCGCGCGCGCCTCAAGCGATTCTCCCGACAAAAAGGCGTTTTTGAGCTCCGCCGGACTTGAAAGTCTTTTTTCGACGGCTTCGATGTCTGCGCGTGCACCCTCGGGGTAATATTTTTTCATAATTCTCACCTGCTTTGTTTACACTATGCCTGCCGCTTTATAAACACCGTGTCCCTTATGGCAGGTACAACACTATATGTATATGCGGCAGCTCTTCGGTTGAGAATTAACGCGCGATTTTATTTTAGCCCGGCAAGCCTCCGTTTTTGCCGCAACGCAGAACGAAGCGAGCCGCTCAAAACCGTAATAAACAAAGTCCGCAAAATGCAAAAGTGCCGCAAACACGAGGTTTGCGACACTTTTTTACACCATATTCAAATATCACTTTTTAGCCTGCTTTGAGTACTTCTTGAGATATATAAATCTCATAAGTCTTGTCTCAATGGGGTTTATGGGCTTGCCTGCCTCAAACAGTCTTGCGCCGACTGCGGTCTTGCAGCCCTTATCCATTACCATTTCAACCGCTGCGGCATCATATTCGCTGCCCGATACGCAAAGCGCACCGTTGTTGTTAAGAAGAACGCCGTTTCTGCCCTTAAGAGCCTTTACAACCTTCTTAGCGGTCTTTTTTGTGCTGTTGGGATTAAATGTTACCGAGCGAACGGTTGCGCCGACAAGCTGCGCAAAATCGTCAAGAAGCGGCTTCATTGTTTTGCCCGACTTAGACATTGCGACTTCCGCCGGTGTTTTGGTGTGCATAATGAAGTTTACGTCCTTGCGCTTTTTATAGATGGCTCTGTGCATTTCAGCCGAAGCCGGATAATCATTGCCTGCTACAAGCTCACCCGTTTTAATATCTATTCTGACTATCGAGCCGTCGCCGTCTACGGCACTTATATTAAACACACTGCCGTCACGTTCGCTGTTGCACGGCTCAAATACCGGAGCCTCCTTGGCACTCGAGTCAAAGAGCGAGCCGATATACTCGGCTACGTCGCCTAAGGTCTCGGCTACCTTACCGGTGATGAGACGGTATCTGTTTTTAACGGTAGTTTCGCAGATCTTTTCGAGCTCTGCCGCCACCTTAAACGCCTCGTCGTAATCCTTACCCATGCAAAGAGCACCGTGGTGAGCCATAATTACGGCCTTGGAGTCCGAACGCTTTATAGCCTCGACAACGCCCTTGCGAAGCTTGCCGGTTCCGGGAAGTCCGTATGCCGCAATCGGGACATTATCGCCGACTATTTCAGCCGACGCGGGTTCAACCTCGTTTATATCCATACCGAGCGCACTTATGACGGACGCCTGCATCTGATGCGTGTGAATTACGAAATTAACCTCGGGGCGAAGACGATATGCCTCGGCATGAATGCCCTTTTCGGAGGACGGCTTAATGTCACCCTCATAGCTGCAATCGTCGATATTAACAACTACTATTTCGTCGGGAGTAAGAGTTTCATAGGGACGTCCGCTCGGAGTAATAACGAATCTCTTATCGTCTACTCTGCATGAAATATTACCCCATGTTCTCGCGATAAGGCCGTATTCAACAACCTCTATACCGGCTTTAATGACGAGCTGTTTTGCTTCCATTATATCCATTGTATTCACCTCTTCGTTATTTATAACAAAGCGGGACAGACGGAAAACCCGTCCGCCCCGTTTTCTTGGGATTAAATTCAGTCAGCCTTAACAGCGACGTTTTCAAATACTCTGTCGAAGCAAGCAAGAGCCTGGTCGATCATCTTAGGAGTATAAGCGGCTGAAGTATAAAGACGGCTGCCTGCGAGAGTTACAAGACCCTCTGCCATATAAGCTGCGCCCATATGCTCCATTTCCTTCTGTCTTACACCGGTCTCGCCGAGAATTGCCGGGATTTCCCACGGTTTCTTCCAGTTAATCTGATAGTGCATTGTGCCGACTGTCTCAAGGTGGCAGATAGAGCCGGTGTTCCAAACTACGAAGGGAAGACCGTGCTTCTTAACGAGCTCTTTAAGACCCGCACAAATTCTGTCGCCCATCTGACCTGCCTTCTGGCAAGCGTTGGTTCTTTCAATTTCTTCAAGAGTGAAGTAACCTGCGCAGCATGAAAGCGGGTTAGCGGTCATTGTGCCGCCGACAAGAGCCTTGTGGATCTTCTTACCGCTCGAATCAAGGCCTGCACCGAGATACTTCATGTACTCTCTCTTACCGCCGATGCCGCCTGCACCCGGATAACCGCCTGCAATAACTTTACCGAATATGGTAAGGTCGGGCGATACGCCAAAGTAACCTTGAGCACCTGCCATACCGATACGGAAGCCTGTAACAACCTCATCGAATACGAGGAGTGCGCCGTATTTGCGGCAAAGACGCTCAACGCCCTTAACATATTCAACGGTGATGGGGGTAGTACCGCTCTCGGGGCCTACCGGCTCCATATAAACGGCTGCTGTGCCGCCGCGGAACTGGTTGAGTCTGAGCTTTCTCTCAAGCTCGTCAAGATCGTTCGGAGTAGTCTCCTGAATGAACATGAAGCAGTTGAGCGGAACACCGTGAGCCTGTGTGAACTTGGTGCCGTTTACGCGGATACCGTAAGCCATCTGATCTGACCAGCCGTGGTAAGCGCCGCCCATCTTTATGATGTTCTTATGCTTTGTAGCAAGTCTCGCGATACGAGCCGCACCCATGCAAGCCTCGGTGCCCGAGCCCATCATACGGAACATATCAACGGTTTCAATGCTGTCAGAAATCTTTTTGGCGAGCTTGTACTCAAACTCGTGGAAAAGTCCGGTTGAGGGACCGCAAGTATTAAGGAGGTCGATGACCTGCTCACGAACAGCTTTCGGGTTGGAGCCGAGAACAGTCGGGCCGCCTGCCTGAAGGAAGTCAAAATACTTGTTGCCGTCAACGTCATAGAGATATGCACCCTCTGCCTTTGTGAAAACAAGCGGGAAGGGATAGTTGAAAGCAAGGTTATGCTGAACGCCGCCGGGGATTATCTGGCGAGCTTCCTCAATCTGTGCTTTTGATTTGAGGCACTTTTTGTTGTAATACTCATCCTCGTATTTTTTAAGAGCCTCCGGCTTGATGGTGTAAATCGGCTTTTTAATAAGCTCATCAAGCTCTTTGTTGACTGCAACAGCGTCATTGTATTCCGAAATTGCAAATCTTGTGTCCATATCGTGACCTCCGTTTAATAAAATTAACGAAACGGTGCTGCGCAAAAGCGGCGCACCATAGATAACCACGTGTAGTGAATTACCGTTCACTTGTAATTATAGCACAAAAAAGACTCTTGTCAACGCAAAAATACGACGCGGCAAACAAATCGAACTCAAAATTGCGGACGTTTAGATGTTTTTTTACTATTATTTGAATTTGTTAAACTAAACAGCCGCGAATTTGAAAAAATGACGAATACATCTGTGGGGTGTAAATGAGCAACTACACAATATATTGATGATTACTCCGTCAAAATAAATAATCGATGTGTTAATTATTCGTCAATCTGCCGAAATTTCGAAATTGCGGCAAAAATCGCGGATTTTTTGCATTAATGTCTCTTTTGACCGCCGAATTTACATTGCAGCCGCTTTCAGGCTACATCAAATAGGGTGATTCCCCACAGTGTGGGGAAATGTCACGTAGTGACAAAGGGGACTCTCTCCCGTCAGGAGCTGGCTGTGAGCAACGCGAACAGACTGAGGGATTTAATAGGCTCCCTTGTAAAGGGTGATTCCCCACGGTGTGGGGAAATGTTACGTAGTGACAAAGGGGACGGGCTCCCGTCAGGAGCTGGCTGTGAGTCCACGAGCGGACTGAGGGATTTAATAGGCTCCCTTGTAAAGGGTGATTCCCCACAGTGTGGGGAAATGTCGCGGAGCGACAAAGGGGACGGGCTCCCGTCAGGAGCTGGCTACGAACGAAGTGAGTAGACTGAGGGATTAAAAAGTAATTTGCTTTCTATTTAAATTCCATATAACTCCACAAAATCCCTCCGGCTTGCCTTCGGCAACCACCTCCCTTTTCAAGGGAGGCAAAAGCGGATTAAAGGTCACGCACATTCTTTTTAAATTCCGTAAATTCCTATGAAATCCCTCCGAGTTGCCTTCGGCAACCCACCTCCCTTTACAAGGGAGGCAAAAAGCGAATTAAAAGGTCACGCACATTCTTTTTAAATTCCGTAAATTCCTATGGAATCCCTCCGGCTCGCCTGCGGCAACCCACCTCCCTTTACAAGGGAGGCAAAAATCTTCCAAACTGCTTTGGCGAGGCTTGCTCTCTGCAAGGGAGGCTGAAAAGTAAAAAGACGAAAACGGAAGTGGAAAACGAATAGTGAAAAGGGCGGGCAGGGGTGTGTGGAAAGCTCTCATATGACACACAAAAAAAGAATAGGCATACAGCACCTAAATTAAGTACAAAAACAGAATAGGCACACGATATCAGAATCGGGTACAGAAACGGAATGGTGCACAAAATGCAAAACAGGGCACAAAAAAAACAGAGCAAGGCGAACCTTGCTCTGCTTATGATTGTTAATAAATCGGATCGATTGCTACGTGAGCGTCAGATCTCAACCCAACCCGAGTCGCCGCCCTCTACGGGGCCGGTGCCTATGGAGATTGTGATGATATCATCAAGCTCGTATGCAGAAACATCGAAATCCGGTGTTTGATAAACCTGTTTCATTGAGATTTAATCTCCTTTCAAGATATAATAATAAAATTTAATGTCGGAACGGAATATTCAGTTTTGAACAGCCGAACCGATAGTAAAGTTTCGCTGTGGTTTCTTGGTAAAATTCAATTACTGAGCTTTCCAAGCAGCAACAGCAGCATCATATCCTGAAGCAACTTTAGCAGTTACAGCTGCGGAATACCAAACATAATGATCGGCAGTACCGTCATTGTAGCATACATAAGCGATGCAGTCAATATCAGTTGCCTGAGAAGCATGAGAGATATTCTTGACGATTGCGCCGAAGTATGCATCGGAAGAAGCGTTTGCCTGACTTACATAGTCGGTAGAAGCAGCCTTCCAAGCTGACGGAAGTGCGGTGCCCTTTTCAACTGCTGCCTTAGCATCAGCTGCATCGGCAGCGCCTGTGTTGGCAGCAATGAAGCCAACGCTCTTAATTGTATTGCCGTTTGAGTTCATAGCAGCGAAGTCAGCAGCTGTGATAACCGAAGTAAGTCTGAACTGGAAGAGATCATCCGGAGCAGTTGTCTTATCGCCTGTGAACTTAACCTGAGTCTTATACTTAGCTACAGCATAAGACGGCTCAGCACCTGCAACTGTCAATTTGACCATTGAATTGGTCAAATCAAATACATCATTCTTCTGACGCTTACCATCAATTGCTAAACTACACGAACCCTGTAAGAATCCTGCCTCGGGAACGCCAACCCAAATTTCATCGCCCGGCTTTACGGAATCAGAAACAGTCATCTTGAAAGACATATAAGCTTCGCCGGCTTTCGGATTCCATCTTAGTGCAGATGAAGTAGCAGAGCCAAGTATCATTATGCCCTTGTTAAAATAAGCAAGCTCTTCCTCTGTCATCTGAGCTTTAAACATCTTAGCAGTATTGAAGTTCATATTACCAGCAGCATTGGGGTTAGCAAACGAAGCAGCGCAATCGCCTTCCCAAGTTCTGAATTCCGTAATTGTGGAACCAACGGGAGTAAGCTGTTCACCGTTATAAACGATTGTGTTACCAAATGCACTCAAATCAGTTTTTGAACCCGGATCAATTTTCATAGTTATTTTAACTACATCGCCGGGAGAGACTATTGTTTTATCTGCGTCTGCAATGATTTTAATTTCGCCAGCTGTTAACGAGGGGCTATAAGTGTAAGCACTCGCCATAAGCGCAAAGCAGGAAATCATCATGACAACAGCCATAATAACAGAAAGCACTTTTCTGCGCATCTGATTTACCTCCTATAAAATAAATTATAAACTTATATTCCCTTTGCAGCAGCAACTGCAGCGGCAGTTTCAGCCTGAGTCGGGAAATCGGAGTAACTCGCAACGCCCTCTAAATAAGTTACATCAGTAGGATCTATAAATCCGTCGCCGTTGATGTCAGCAGCCATACCAGTTACCGAGCCATCATCAGCCGAAAAGTCAAAGTCGGAATAACTGGCAATACCTTCAACAAGTGTAACGTCGGTAGGATCTATAAAGCCGTCGCCGTTAATATCACCGAAGAAGATGAAATAGTATGTTTCAACAACGTCGCCGCTATCGTTAAGAAGCTCGATTTTTGCGCCTGTGCTCATCTGGCCCTGGTCGTTTTCAGTTACCTGAATTGAACCGGCGGGAGTCTGCAAAGCGTCAGCAATGGAATCACCGTTATCGGTTGCGACACCATAAACGAAACCGTTGCCGTTGGCACAAGTTGAAACCTTATCAATTATAACACCGTTAGCTTTTCCTGTTTCAGAGAGCTGAAGTTCCGGATCAGCTGCAGCAGCAGCCTTTATTACCGGGAAAGTAAGTTTCTGACCTGTGGTATAAACCGTAGAGGTTACATCAGAGGTCTTGTAGGAACCTACATAGAGTTTACCGCCGAGATTGGTCATTGTTTTCTGATCGTTAAGCACACCGAAAGCGGCCGCAGTATCGGAAATGGCCTTAGAAGCGGTAAAGGTGAGGGTCGAAAGTACGACGCCATTTGCCTTCTGAGCAACAGCTCCGCCGGCAGCCTGCGGTAATACGCCGACATAGACATAAGTCTTGCCGCCCGCAGCAGCATCATTTACGACCGTCTTTGTTGCATCGCCTGCACCGAACAGCGTTGAATCGGTTGTGCCGCTTACAAACTTAACAGCACTGCTGTCATACTGAACAGGAACAGAAACCGTTGCAGCATAATAATCTGTAGTTAATTTTACGGTAACCTTGACCGTATCGCCTGCGTCATATGACGCCTTGTCAAACGATAAAGCGATAGTGCCGTTTTCTGCGACACCGGTATTATCATTTGCGAAAACGCCGACTGCAAGCACGCCAAGGAGCATAACTACAGATACAATAAGGCTAATAGCCTTTTTTGCCTTGGTCATTTTTTGCCTCCTTCTATTCTTAATCAATATTAAATATACACTTTTGAGAGCACAATGTCAATAATTTGTGAATAAAAATGGCACACCGAAAGAAAATATCCCTTACGCTATCACAAATAAAGTTATTTCCTCGCGGGCTTTACAAGCTTTGTACCGTTTTTTCACAAAACTATTCCGCCGCACTTTTAAAGCATATGCTCTAATCTTTTTAAGAATATCCCATTACATACGCCCTTGTGGGGGAGAAAACTCCCCCACCGGGTTTTAACTTAAGTAATTAAAGGAAATTACTTCTGAGCGATTGCAGTTCCGCCGTAAGCAGCGTCAACTACAAGGCCGTAGTTAGCGAGGTCAACCTTACCGGTAGCAAGGCCGCCTGCAGTCTTATAAGCGCCTGTGAGAGCAGCTTTGTTGTTGATTGCGAGGTCCATGGAGGAAGCATCGAATCCGTCAACAACACCGTCGCCGTTTACATCGCCGTAGATAACGACTGTGTAGATAGCAACCGGAGCACCGCTCGACTTAAGGCTGAGTGTTGCGGTAGCGCCTGTACCATAGAGGCCTGCAGCGTTAGCGGCAACATTAAGAGTTGTAGCCGAAGAATCCTTAGCCGTTACTCTTGCGAGTACGTCGTCGGCAGTAGCGAGCGAGCCGGGTGTTACGCCGGTGATGAGAGAAGCGTTCTCTGTTACGGAAACGCCCTCATTTGAACCCGCTGTGGTGGGAACTGCTACGTACTTGCATACGAACGGAGCCATAGCATTCTTGAGGTTTGTGATAACAGCGTCAATCTGAGCTGCTACAACGTTTGAATAGAAGCGGTCATTCGCAGCATAGTTTTCAGCGGAGCCGCTGTAAAGGTTTGCTGTGTTGCCCTTCTCATCGGTGTACTCATAGCCGAGTACGGAAACGAGCTTAGCATAAGCTTCGGTCTTTGAAAGGCCGTCAGCCTTAGAAGCGTCAAATGTATATGCACTGTTGTCAGTGAATATTGACTTAGCCTGAGCTATAACTGCCTCAAGCTCGGTGTAAGCACCTGCCTCGAGAGCAGAAGCCGATTTCGGCATAAGAGCGCGCTGAGCGATTTCAAGCTCATACTTAACATCGAATACCTCGGACTGAAGAGCCTTAGCGTTGGCATTTAATGCCTCGGCAGCTGCAAGAGCCTTGGTGTATCTTGCATAAGAGCCTGCTGTGTAATCAGCCTCTTTGTAGCCCTGAGCCTTAGCCGCAGCAATTTCTTTAGCAAGGAACTGCTTTTCGGTTTTAACCGCAGCGCTCTTCAGGAAGCTTGCATACCAAGCAATGTTCTTAGCGCTGTTAAGGATTTCAAGCTCCGAATAACTGGGAGCCTTGTAAGCCTTTACGGCATCCATATAAGCGTTCTGAGCTTCGGTTGAAGGAGCCTTCATGGAAGCTACGATAGCACTCTTATATGTAGCGTTTGCCTTGTTGGCAATAGCAGTAATTTCAGCCTCTGAAAGTGAGCTGCCGTCAATGTACTTTTCGGGAGCTACGGGGCCCTTGTAAGCGTCAATGATAGCGTTGCCGGCTTTCATTGCCTTTTCGTAAGCCCAATAAGCATAGAGGTCGAAGTTCTGATAGTTGATGTCGCCGGCAGCCTTAAGAGCAGCCTCAATGGGAGCCGGTGTAACGGTTGCTGAACCGCTTGAAGGTGTTGTGCTCTCGTTGTTTGCTGTATCAAGAGCCTTAGCGGCGGTTTCAAGAGCGGTTACGGCTGCAGTGAGATTGTCGTCACTGTAATTGCCGAGGTTAGCCTTCTTGAACGGGCCGTAAGCAAGCTTAGCGGCAGCGGTAAGAGCTGTCCAGTAAGTGTTCCAAGCCTCTGCCGGATACTTAGAAGAATCACGGTTAGCCTTGAACTCGCTGTCAACGGCATTCTTAACATTGGTGCCGTTGTAATAATAGAGTGTGCCGAGAGGAGCAGACACATCAAGTGTTCTGGTTCTGTTCCTATACGAACCGGATACAGTTACAGCTTGATTACCGAGAGCGTATGTGGCACCCGAGGGAACCGTCGCTGCGTCAACATCGGATTTAAGTCTGAGCGGGTTAATGGTAACAATACCGTTGGGATCGCCTGTCATAAATTTCTGACCGACGAGAGCCTCTGCCTGACCCGAGGACTCAAAGTAATTTGCGTCAAAGCCGGAAATCGAACCCGCCGTAAACTTGCAATCCGTGTCTCTTGTATTGGTCCAAGTTACGGCAATGTTTGAAATAGCAGAAGCAAGAGCCGACGGATTTGTTACGAGGCAGTCGGTGGTGGTTGCGCCTTTCATTTTAACGTAATCAACAGCTAAGTATGTAGCTTTCTTCTCACCAGAATCCCAAGCGGAGCCGACGGTATCGGCTGTATCGTTGGTTGCATACTCAAAGGTAGTGGAAGTAATGTCGCCGTCGTAAGCAGTACCGTCCTTGAAGGAGAAGCTGTAAACAGCGGTTACCTTTACAAGGCTGTCTGTGGGAACTGCCGCGTTAAGAGTAACATCTTTGCTCTCATACGGTGAAAGAATCACTCCGCCGCTTGTGAGCATCTCGGTGCCGTTAACGGTAAGAGACTTAAGAGTGAGCATATAAGGATGATCATATATATCGCCGTGCTTTAAGAGCATACCTGCAGATGCGTTTGTTACCTTAAGAGTAGTATTCATCTGGCCGTTTGTAAGCTGTACATAGTTAAGTGTACCCTTATCTATTGTAAGCTTAGGCTCAGCATAGGACTGAGCGTTAGTAGTCCAGCCGAGGAAGAAGTTTACGAACGGAAGAGCTACGTCAAGAAGACCGCCTGATTTAACGGCATAGGCAATACCTAAAATCAATTTCTCTGCGAGGTCTGCAATAGCGCCCTTCTGAAGAATAGCGTTAAGTGAATTGTAAGAATCGGCGATAAGAGCGGTGTTGCCGCATACCTTACCGAGAACCTTGTTAAGGAGTTCTCTCACGATTCTGAATACTGCGGGATACATAGCCTCGGTTCTGAGAGTGCTGTTAGCAGGAATATTGAGTATGCCCGTAACGCTGTTTGTACCGAGCAGCTTGCTTACGTCAAGGTTGAGAAGTCTGTCGATAATGTCTTCTCTGAGAACAGTCTCAAGGAAGGTCTTACCGTCAGCAGCGGTTTCGTTGATTATCTTCTCAACAGGAAGAACGTCGCGGATAATCTTGTCGAGCTTAACCCACGGATCCTGTGCGGTAGCAAGGTCGAGGTCAAGGCCGTCGGTGTTGATGAGCTTCTGGAACTTCCAGCACCACTCGTTGTCGGAGGTGAGAGCCCAGTCGATTATCCAGTCAATGGTGTCTTCCCAAGCGCGTGTGTTCTTTTCGAAGTCTGCAAGCTTATAAGTCTTGGAGGCTTTAAATTGGTAGCCGCCATCATCGGAGCCGAGGTCGGCAAGCTTGGAGAGATACTTCATACCGATGTCGGTGCCCATGGTAAAGATAACATCGAGCCAATAGCCGCTGTCCTTACCCTTTACGAGGGTCTTCGAGTTGTAATCGGCATAAATAAGTGCGTCATAGTTGTAAGTCGGAACGAACTGAGTTGCAAGCTCACGAATTACGCAAGCGAGAAGAGCGGTTACGTTCTGTCCCTTGAGCTCGGCAGCCGACGGGAGAATTATCTGAGGCATAAGAGCCTTAACGCCGATTGCGCCGAGAGCGGTAACAACATCCTGATCGGAAGCGGACTTATCTACAACTGTGTCATAGTAGCCTGCATAAACAGTCTCATAGCCGGTACCGAAGAGATACTCGGGGTTATAAGCTGCTACATACTGAAGAGCCTTGCGAAGATTGGGAATGAGCTTTGTATTATCGCCCTTTGTCCAATTGATTGCAGCCTTTGCAGTATCCGAAAGAATTGTGTCGATTGCCTTGCCGACAAAATCGTTGAGCGCCGCAAGAACGGTGGTATAACCCGCTGCCGAAGCAGTAACGGAGCCGTCGTTTGCAGCTGTGGGCATAAACTCGTCAACGAAATCACCGGAGATGGTGTAGTTCCAGTTAATGAGCTTAGCGAACGAATTAGCGGTGGACATATCAAACTTGAGCCAGGTCTCTGTGAGACCGTCTTTGCTGACAAGGCGATAATAGCCGTTGCCGTCGGAGCCTATTGTGAAGTCCGACCACTCCCAGTTGTATGTGCCGGCAGCCTTAGAATAGAATGCCTTTACATCTGACGGAAGCTTAGCGAGAACAGCGGTGGCCTCTGAAGCCTTGCCGCCGAAGAGCTCGGTCTTTTCAGCGCCGAACCACTGTGCAAGAAGCATCTTAACGGAGCCGTTGAGAACAACGGGAGCAAGATCCTTAAATACATAGGGAGCTATCTGATAGAGAGCCGAAACAAAAGTATTGCTGTCAAGGTTGAAGATTTCGGAAACCTTACCGCTTGTGGCAAGTGAGGGAAGGAAGTAGCTGTCCTTAACGTAATATTTTACGTTTTCGCCGGCAGCGTTAGCGTAAACATAAACGCCTGTGCCTTTGCCTTCCATATCGGTTTCTTCGGTCTTATAATACTTCTCTTCCTGAGCTACATACATCTTCTTTGCGGTATCATATTCAAATACCTCGATGTAAGCACCCTTAGAGTCTGAACCCTTAACATAATAATCGCGAAGGCCTGCTTCAGCGCTTGTCGGAAGAGCAATGTGATTGCTTATGCAGTTGCCGGAAGCGTCTTCTTTATAAGAAGTATAGCTCTGCGGCTTAGACATAGCGTTGATGAGGACATTCTTGACAAGAGTGTCGGGATTTTCGGTTGTTGTTGAATAAGTGTTGATGAGCGTCATGTCATCGTCAACTCTTGCGAACATCGGATAAACGAGGCCTTTTAACATACCCGGAAGATCCGAGAGGTACTTATTAACGGCGGAAATATCAACAAAGTTGCCGATAATGCCGACGTCGAGTTTGCCGTCGTTGATAACCTTTTTAACAAGACCTGCGTTGTCGTTAAGAATGGTTGCAATGCCGTTGACTATGTCAAGCTGAGCGTTGGTTTCTCTTGTCATGCCCGACTTCCAGTTTTTAAGGTTAGCATTTTTAACTATACCGAGCAAGCCGCTGAGAAGCTTAACAGCTCCGTTGTTAAGAAGAGCCTGTGCGCTGTCGATGGTTCCGCAAAGAGCATTAACCGAGCGAAGGTCGATAACAAGGCGCAAACCTGCAGTATTAATAACTTCGCCCATGTTTATGTTCGCGGCGGCAAGGGTAACATCGAGGAAGTCGAATACAACCGACATTCTCTCTTCGGTAGAGAGTCTTGTTACCGCGCCGTCCGGGCTGTATGCGTCAAGAGCGGTAAGGTTATCAGAGGTCTGATAATCCGTCTTTGCGGCAAACGCCATTACGGACATAGTTGAGAAAATCATGACAACTGCCAAGATGACACTTAACAATTTGGTAGATTTTTTCATACGTGTTTTTTCCTCCTAAAAAGATTTACATTAAAACCATGTATGCGTACCCGATTTTTTCTGCGGGCGGCACTCCCCGCAACAATTCCTCGCACAAAATCCGCTGTACTTCTGACCGCTCTTTGATTTACAAGAAAGCAAACCGATTTCGGCACGTTAACTCGGTCGGTTTCCACCGTTTCCACTTCCGTAAAAATGAATCGGTGGAAAACTGATGATACACACCCGAGCATATTACCGTAGGATGTGTATCAAAACGGGATGGAAACTGCACGGTAAATCAGCCGTGCGGCAGCGCTCCCTTAAAAAAGGGGGCACTTCGCCCTATTACACCATTCCTATGGTTAGTTAAAGTATAGGGTTTTAAACGAAAAAAGTCAATAAATTGTTCACACAAATTTGTTGATTTTCTGTATTGAACAAATAGAATTGTTATTTTTGGGCAAAAGTGGCAAACAAAATTGGCAATGTTGTTGTAAGATTATGAACAAATTGTTAACGTTTTCGAGTTTTGAACTTTTTGACAAGTATTGAACACGGTTTTGAACATTTTTACGGTATTTTCGGGTAAAAACAGAGGGCTTTTAGGCTCCCTTGTAAAGGGAGCTGTCATCGAAGATGACTGAGGGATTAAAAAACAAAATACTACCTATTTAAAACTCATACACCCCCACGAAATCCCTCCGGCTTGCCTTAGAGGCCCACCGCCCTTTACAAGGGAGGCAAAAAGCGGCTCAACCGGCATTAGCCGTTGAACCGCTGCAAATTTTTGCTTCAGATTTATGATGTTATCATTTGAAGCTTATTTAATTGTGAGATTTGCGCCGTACATTGCCGCCAAATCAAGGCTGCCGTCAAAGGTGTTGCCGTCCTCGGTATAACACTGCACGTGGTAAAGCCCGCCGTTGCAGACAAAATCCATAGTGAGCTGATATGCGGAATATGTTTTCGGGTTTTTGTCGTCCGCCTTTTTGACCTCAACTACGTATGCGGTGGCTCCGCATTTTTCGAGAGTTACGGTACGCTGCTCAACGGTTACGCCCGTTACCGCGTTGCCTGCCTGCGACAAAATCTGATTCCACTGCGAAACGGTGTTATTTGCCTCATTTTCCGCTGCGCTGTCATCAGTCGCCGCGCCGGAATACATAACCTGCGCGTCGAGTCCCTTGTATTTCTTTGAGGTGGCTATACCTGAATTGCTCACGGTCCAGCCGTTGGGATAAACCATTTTAAAATACTTTGTCTCGTGAAATACGCCGTCGGTTATCTGAGCGGGGAACGGAACGGCACCCGTTTTAATTTCGCCGTTTTCGTCCGTGACCTTTTTGCCGTCCTCGTCGGTGACATATATTTCAATCTCGCCGTTCTCATTGAGAACAGTGTTGCCCTCTTCGTCGGTAACAACCTCGTATGTGGCGTCCTTGGCGTTTATAGTCGGCTTCTTTTTTCCGCACGAGGCAAAAACCGCCGATATTACGATTAAGGAAGCGCAGATAACTGCGATTATTTTTTTATCCATTTGAAATCCTCCGTTTTATACATAAACAGATTATAAATTCTTTGCCTCGGAATGTCAACGGGTGGGATGTTAAAAATGTCCGGAACGCAAAAAAACAAAAGACAAATCTTTGTATAAACAGTTGTTTTTATTTGGCAGAGCTTACCATTTGCTCCGAATCAACCTCACCCTCGGAGTACATTCGTACGCCTTCGGGCAAGCCTTAACCGCCGCAGCCGCGCCGCTTAAGGTTCGGTTAATCCGCTCCGAGCATTTTTTCCTATCCCCCGAAAAAAGAGGGTAAAAATGTCCGGAACGCAAAAAAACAAAAGACAAATCGAAACAAATCTTGGTATAAACAGTTGTTTTTATTCGTCAGAGCTTACTCTTTCTCTTGGGCGGAGAGATTTATCCGGCCGTTTCTTGGTACACATTTGTGTGTTTTATTCTTCATATTCATCTCATTTTGCATTTTTGTGCACCTCGTCTAAATTTTTTAGAGCCAAAATGGAGCCGGATATACTCTTAAAAATATACGTTATAACAATGAACTCACATATCAAAAATACTTAGTTGTGTTTCTTTTAATGACTCAACTTTTCTAATCGTTATTTTGTCATCTTCTTGAACTTGCCCGCATAGAAGAGGTGACGAAGGATCATATTTGGCAGCGTTTGTTTCTACACTTTTTGAACTATAATTTGCATAGCAATATACACATCCATTTTTGCATGTATTATAAGTACCTATTTCAACACTTTCAACACATCCACATTCTTTACGCTGATTTTTGTCTTTGCCAACATTGAGTTTACATCCGATAATTTTTTCAATTAGTTCTCTATCTATGCAACAATTATGAATAATACCACATTCATCCAAATCAATTTTTTCTGCACAACTTCCAATCTTAATATTATAATCCGCAGCTATCTTACTTAATTTCTCAGCAAATTCTCGTAGTTCATCATCATTTAATTCATTACTTGACAATCCATCCATATTTTTTTTATTTTTAGGATATATATCAACAAAACTAATCACGCATTTTTCCGTGTATCCACTTAAAGCCTCAGTAATGCTTTTAAATGCCTTCAAATGATATTCTTTCGTATATCTATCAGAAAAAAATATAGGATCATATCTCCAAATCACTTTTTGCTTACCAATTTTTTCGGACAGTTCTTGAAATACCGGAATCATTTCTGTTTTTTTGGTAAATTAACCTCAACATCATTTCCGTATCCAGTCAATGTGAATTGAAAATAGTAATTATAATCTTTTATCTCGTTTAACCTTTTCATCATCGGCAACGGATTCTTTGTCCAAAACACTATGCAATCTACAACATCCGGAGTAATTTTTATTTCACTTATCTGATGAGCATTCATCGGATTACGAACATATAAAAATCCTTCTTTTATTCTATTATAGAACCATTCCGAATAATAATTGGGAATATCAGTTCTTCTACTTACACTTAATATCATCTAATTCACCCTTTCAAACATGATTACCTGATATCTAATTTGGGGCAAAATCCTCTTTTCCTTGCTTCTTCTATCAGTTTGGGTTGAATTTCCGGGTAAGTCCAATTAATCGGTAGTTCATCCATAATTGCTATTTTTTCAATTTCAC
>ERZ779865.432-NODE-432-length-36961-cov-5.408795_pt1 | contig 36961 bp, 25 predicted proteins | sample MGYA00433088_ERZ779865 | MGnify/ENA primary metagenome ERZ779865 (study PRJEB29588, sample SAMEA2151703) | human gut metagenome | biome: human gut; feature: human-associated habitat; material: faeces | place: Denmark | collected 2008/2010 ... | reverse complement strand
GGGGCTGCCGTGTTTGCTACCGTGAAGAATTCACCTTACAGTGAAGCGTTATGGAAAAGAATCGGGGAGTTTACCGAACTCTATCGTCAGAAATATACCATTGATTCCATCAAAGAGATGCCGGCTATTCAGGCTACCCGCCAGGCATACAAGAAATGCGGAAAGGATCCTAGCCGTTACCGTCCTTCTTCAGAAGCCTTGTGCCGCAGATTGCTGAGAGGCCTTTCGCTGTATCAGATTGATACGCTGGTGGATTTGATTAACCTGGCTTCCATTTACAGTGGACATTCCATCGGTGGTTTCGACCGTGACAAGATTCAGGGCGACAAACTGGTGCTGGGCATCGGAAAGGCAGGTGAGCCTTATGAGGGCATCGGCCGTGGAGAACTGAACATCGAAGGAATGCCGGTGTATCGGGATGCAGTGGGAGGTGTAGGTACGCCGACCAGTGACAATGAGCGGACGAAGATTTCGGAGCATACCACGCATCTGTTGGCAATAATGAATGCATACAGTGGCAGTGAGGGACTGGAGGAAGCGGTGAACTACATGGTGAACTTGTTGAAGGAGTTTGCGGATGCACAGGATGTAGAACTTTGTTATTTCAAGTAAGATGAAGCGGTTGATATGGTTGATGATTGCTTGGTGCTTCTGGGCAGGAAGTATTCAGGCCGGTGAGCCGGTTTCCACTGGATTCACACACATGGAGCGTAATCATGTCAGGGTTCAGACTCCGGGCTTGTTTGCTAAAGGAAACCGTTTTGAAATTCATTTGGAATGTTTGGCCGATTCGCAGTTTTGTTTTCCGCTTCGAAATGGAAAGGTTATTTCGGCATACGGAAGCCGTGGAGGTCATTCAGGGGCAGACATTAAGACGAAGGCCAATGATTCTATTGTATGTGTATTCGATGGGGTAGTACGTATGGCCAAGCATTATGGAGGATACGGAAAAGTCATTGTGGTACGGCACGAAAATGGCCTTGAAACATTGTACAGTCATAATTCTAAGAATCTGGTGGTATCGGGGGATACCGTAAAAGCGGGACAGGTCATTGCGTTGACTGGCAGGTCGGGACGTGCCACTACCGAACATCTGCACTTTGAGCTGCGGGTAAACGGACAGCATTTCAGTCCTGGACTCTTGTTCAATATGCAGACACGCCAGCCTCTGAAACGTACTTTGATTTGTACAAAGTCGGGTAAGCATGTAAAATTACAACCTAAAAAATAAGCAGATTATGGATATTGAAAAGATATTGACCGAAGGAATTATCTTTAAAGGAGGAAAATCCTCGGACGGAAAGAAAAAGGAAGAGAAAGTAAAGACGAAGGCCAAGAAGAAAACGTATATTACGGGACTTCATGGATCGGGCTCTGCCAAGATGAAGGCAGAATACCGTCGCCGGAGAGCCAACCGCCACAAACAGGGTTGAGTGGGCTGAATATAGGATAGGAAGAGAGATGAGTGTATCAAAATAAATTGTAGAACTAAAAAAGAAGATTATGAGAAAGTTATTTTTGCTCGTAGTGATTGTTATGGCTGCCATTTCGGCCAGTGCACAGGAAGGTATTTATCTGGGAGGTGGCATCAGCTTGTGGAGAAACAATGATGTGGATAAAACATCATTCTCTATTACGCCGGATGTAGGTTATAACTTGAGTAAACAATGGGCTGTGGGCGTGGAACTGGCCTATGCGCATACTGGATGATGATAAATATGATGTAAGTACCAATGCTTTTGCGTTGGCTCCTTATGCCCGTTATTCGTTCTATGAAAATAAGATTGTCCGTCTGTTCGTAGACATGGGATTCGGATTTTCTACTTTCAAGGCTAAGCATGCGGATTCTGTCAATGGTTTTGAAATCGGTTTGAAACCGGGACTGGCCCTGAAATTGAATGATCATTTTAGTTTCATTACGAAAGTTGGATTTGCCGGTTATCGTGATGATTACTATCGTGATATGGAAGGTAATGGATTTGGAGTCGGATTGGATATGGAAAATATCTCAATTGGTATTGACTACGAATTCTAAGAGAATATCGAAATCTTTTGTAAGGGAGCAAAAAGAGGTAAAAACTTCTTTTTTGCTTCCTTTTTATTTGTTCGTCTGTTTTATATTCCTAAATTTGTGTAATTCATATATTTTGAGCTTATGAGAAAGATAGTATGTATAGTGGCATGTTTGTTCTCTGTATTGACGATGGCCGCGCAGACAAAGGTAACGTGGAGTATGGAACTTGGATTGGGGATGAGTTCCTGGATGGGAAAAGATGCCGGAAACTCTTCTGCATTGTTCAATCAGAAAGTTGGTGTGGGTATTGATGTACCTTTAAGTGGACTGGTTTCTTTTCAGACGGGTTTGAACTGGGTTTCAAAAGGTGCCAGTATGGACATTGATTTGTCGGGGGCTGATATGGGGGTAGTGAATATGCACGTCAACCAGAACTATTTTGAGATGCCTTTACTGGCTGCCTTTCATGTGGGAACAGCTGCTAATTTTGATATGGTATTTTCGGTAGGTCCTTATTTGGCTTACGGAATAAGTGGGAAGCGAGATGTGGATGTAGACGATTTGACTGTGTCATGCAATACATTTGGTGATTCAAAAATACAAGAGCAGATTGTCCCAGGACTTCAACGTTTTGACGCTGGTCTGATGGGCGGGGTAGCTTTGGACTTTAAACGTTGGACCGTGGGACTTGATGGAGAATTTGGCCTTTGCCGTTTGGTAAGTAATACAAATATTCGCAATTTGGCCTTTTTCTTTACTGCTGGCTATAAATTCTGATTCTGCTGAGATATACGATGAATGCTGGACGGCTTGTACCGTTTTTTGACAGGCAGGCTGTGCAGCATTTTCAAAGCTGCCAGGTGGCGGTTACGCCATATTCGGTAGCTGAGTACGATTACTAGGAATACCGTTCCAATGATGCAGACCCAGCCGAACAGTTCTTTCAGGCTGGTCAGCATGGTTTGGGTGTTGACTTCATTGTAGATTTGCATGAGGGACGAATTGGGAATCGATTCTGTGAGGTCGTCCAAATCACGGCTCAGTAATGCCCAGTTGTCCAGCTGGAGATGTTTCATCCAGCGGTTCAGTATGGCACTGCCCAGCGGGGTGGCAATACTGGTCCGGATGAAGCTGAGTACGCATAGTGACTGGAAGAAATGTTTGAACGGGATGTGCTTGGCCACGTAGATAGTCAATGCGATGTAAAGAATCCCGTGTCCGATTCCTTTCAGAAAGTTCGGCAAGTACAGGCTTTCAATGTTCAAGTCCGGATAAATCAGGAAATACATGTAGTACTGGTACACGACAATCAGTGTGAACCCCACCGAAATCAACAGTTTGTATCCTTTTTTTAGTACGGCCTGCCGGAAGAAGACGACTCCGGCTCCGGCTAGGATTCCTACGAATACGCACCAGTTCAGCGAGATGGCGTTGAGGGTATCGTATCGCAGAATGGACATCATAAAGGCATTCTGAAGTACGGATGAAGTGGCCAGAAACAGGCAAAGCATCAGGAACAAGAACAGGATGACGGGGAACTTCTTGTATTTGAATACTTGCGGGTCGATATACGGATGACGGATGGAGGTCATCCGGTTGATGTTGACCAGTAGGGCTACCACGGCAATCACGATGCAGGCACGTATCTGTGCGCTGTCCAGCCAGTCATAATAATCTCCGTAAATACAGATGAACACAATGGCAAACAGCATGGTGGTCCATAGGCTCAGTCCTATCCAGTCGATGCCGTACAACGGCATTTTCTTCATCAGGCGGACAGAGCGGGTAAGACACATGACGCAGACCCATACAATCATCAGCATACCGATGACGAACCAGTGCATGTATTGCCAGTTGGCCCAGTCGTTGATGTGCATCGTGACCAGTCCGGAAAGCTGGATACTTTCGAGTACAATGATGTAAATCACAGGGTAGAACACGGAGAAGTTACCCGAAGGTGTGATGCTCAGACGGATGTTGGAAAAACATTCAAACGTCCCCCACATGCGGAAGAATCCCGACACAAAGCATACGCAAATCATCAGGAAGATATTTTCCGTGTGCATGGTAATCAGGTTGCAGGCAATCAGTACCGGACAGACCGTCATGAAAATGGAGCGGGTAGTAAACCGTGCCTTCAGACGGAACAGAATCGGGAAGATGATGGTCATACCGATGAAAGAGGCATATCCGGCCATGGTGACATCTTCCTGAATGCAGCCCAAGGCACTCGACATCTGGGTGGCTGCAGGCAGGAATACTCCTCCGTTGAACTGGAATACCATGGCAAAAAACATGGACAAGCCGATGCAGACGGAGGTGGGCAGAAAATCTTTAAAGTATAGGATACGGGGACGTTGTTCAGCCATTTCTCAACTTATTGTTTTACGTAACATTCTACATTCATTCCGGCTCTTAGGCGTTGCAAGTCTTCCGGACGGTTGTTTTGGGTAAATTCAATGCGGACCGGGATGCGTTGTTCCACTTTCACAAAGTTGCCGGCCGAGTTGTTTTGTGGAATGAGCGAATAAGAGGCTCCGGTGGCATCCGAGATGGAAGCGATGCGTCCTTCAAATTTTACTCCCGGAATGGCATCCACTTTCACTTCTACCAGCTGGTTTCTATGCATGTCGGTCGTTTGGGTCTCCTTATAGTTGGCGATGACCCATTTTTCCGTGCCGTCTACCAGTGTCACCAAGGCCTGTCCCGGTTGTACCAGTTCCCCTTCGTGGATATCCTTTCGTCCGGTCACTCCGTCGGTCGTGGCCAGAATGACGGTATAAGAAAGGTTCAGCTTGGCCAGGTTAAGAGCTGCTTCCGCCAGTTTGATGGCCGATTCGTTCTGTTCCAGTCGCTGGGTCTGTTCCTGTTTCTGGAGCAAGGTAGACTGTTTCTGTCGCATCAGCTGTTCGTAGCGGGCCTGGGTGGCTTCGTAGTCCGTCTTTACCCGGTCGAACTGTTGGGGAGTGACCGCCTCTTCTTTCAGCAGTTCCTGATAACGTTTGTAATCAGTTTCTGCATTCTTCAGGCGGACCCGTTGTTCGTCAATGGCTGCATCCGTGACGAGGATGTTGTTCTGCGTGGTGTTGATGGTGGTGTACATGGCACTCTTTCCGGCCAGGGCATTGCGGTAGTCGGCCTCGGCTTGGGCTACTTTCAACCGATATTCCGTGTCTTCGATGATGGCCAGCGTGTCTCCTTTCTTCACGGTTTGGTATTCCTCAAAACAAATTTTCTTGATGAATCCCTGTACCCGTGTGCTGACGGGGGTAAGGTGCTGTTTCACTTGCGCATTGTCGGTGTATTCCACGTTGCCCAGGTGGATGAACTTGCCGCATACCCAGCTGATGCCGGCTGCGAGGACCAGAAGTATAAAGAAGTTGGAAATCGCTCTTTTCTTGTTTCGTATCATGTCTTGATTCTTTTTGTGTGAATATAAATGGGGTTAAAGGGTTCCTGTAATTTTTTTCAACAGGTAGTACTGATACAATATACCAATCTGATAGTTGGCCAGCTGAAGTTCCATGTCCAGCTGCATGTTGCTGGCATCCAGCATGTCGGTAATCAGTGACAGCCCGTTCAGGTAGCGTTGGCGGACAATCCGGAAATTCTCGTGTGCCAGCTGTACGCTCTTCTGTTGGGTCTGGAGCCGTACGTAGGCTTCGTTCAGATTCACGTAGGCTTCATGCACGTTGTTCTCGATTTCTTCCTTGGCCAGCTCGTAGTTTTTTTCCGCTTTCGAAGTGGCAATCCGTGCCTGTCGCAGTTTTTTCTTGCTTTTGAACAAGGCATCCAGGTTGTATGAAATACCGACTCCGGCAAACCAGTAGGTGAAATTATTGTTTAAGGGCGGTACCTCTACCAGAATCGGGCCGGTGAAGTCGTTCGTGGCTGTCAGGTTGATGTGTGGTCTGCGTTCCGAACGAATTAGGTCCTGCTGGTTGTGGCTTAGCTTGATGGCGGTTTGTGCCTGCTGAAGAGTAGGCGATTCCTGCGAGTCTTCCATCCAGGAAATTTCCTGTCGTTTGTCCACATTTATATGGAACAAAGCCGTGGAATCCGGGACGATGTGTACCGAAGGCTCCAGTCCGATGGTCGTCGTCAGTTTGTGGTTCAGCACGTTGAGCCTGTTTACGGTAGAAGTCAGTCCCAGCTGAAGATTCTGAAGCTGCAGTTCGTAACGGGTGATGTCACTTTTCAGCGCTGTTCCTTGCTGGTAGGCAGCCCGCATATCCTTTACCAGCAGGCGCGTCTGCTCGATGTTCTTTTCATATACGGTCTGTTGGTTTCGTAGCTGAAACAAGTCCAGGTAGTAACCCAGCAACATGAATCGTAAATCCTGCTGATTGTTGTCGTAAGTCTGTTGGGACAGTTGGTGTTGTAGTTTCGCTTTTTGTATGTTTGCGTGGATGCTTCCCCCTGCATAGATGACTTGTGAGGCCTTGAGTACAAACGTATTGCCGAAATGTGGCATGTCGGCATGTATTCCGTTGCTGAAATCCCGGTCGGTCATGCAGCCGTCACCGATGTAGTTGAGGTCTACCTGTGCCCGGATGGACGGGAGTCTGGCATCCTTGGCCACTTTGACAGCCTGTGCGCTTTCGTCGATGGCCAGTGCATGTAGTTGGATGCTTTTGCTGTTCTGGTCTGCCAGCTGAAACAGTTCGTCGATGGAAAGCACCCGCTCCTGGGTTGAGATGTACATAAAAAAAGAAAGAACTCCGATACTTGCAATTAGTCTTTTATTCATTTGTCTGTGTGATATTGAAAAACAGTTTGAAACCAGCTGACCACTCTCTCGATGACCGGTTGCTGGAACCAGTATAAATCGCCGTGTCCGGCACCTTCCACCGTAACGTAAGTGGCTTGGTTGCCTTTTTCTGTCAGAGCTTTGAACAGCTGTTCGCTTTGTACGGGCGATACCAACTTGTCGTTGCTTCCATGCATAATCAGGAAGGGAGGCATGTGCTCTTTTACGTGTCCCAGCGGACTGGCTTTCATGGCCTTTTCCGGGTCGGAAAGGATGCTGGCTCCCGCAAAGTCTGCAAAGGCAGGGCCGTGTACGAGCAAAGCTTCTGTTACAGCCGGTGAGGCATGAACCTGCTGTATGGCATCAGAATAACCTTCGCCTATGTTCAGCAGATTGCTGATGCCGTAAATGGTGACGGCAGCCTGTACGTCGGACGACTGGTCGAGATAGTCTCCTTGGTCATACTCTTTTTCTCCATTGGTCGTACCTACCATTTGTGACAGATAACCGCCGGCAGAATCTCCTAGTACACCGATGCGGGTCGGGTCGATACCAAACTGTGTGGCATGGGCTCTCAGGAAACGTACGGCCGCTTTTCCATCGATGAGCAGTGCCGGAAATTTGTCGGGAACTGTACGGTACTCTGCAGCGGCCACCACGAATCCGGCTTTGGCCAGTGCCATACGCATTTCGATGAACTTCTCATAATCTGCAGATGTGAATCCTCCTCCGGGGAAATATACAATTGCAGGTTTGGGGGTACGGGTTCGTGGAACCAGTACGGTCATCCGCAACGCACGGTTGCTGCGAGTGGAAATGACTTGTGAATAGATAATACCACTGATTACATCTATTTGTCCTTCCGTAATTTCCACTTTGATGCTTTCCGGTTTATTTTCGGGTGCCTTTTCTGGCATAGCGGATGCGCGGAAGGTGGTTCCTGCGAGCAAAACTGCAATTGCAAAAATACATTTCATCGCTAATTTATAGTCTCTTCTATTGCTGGTGCAAAATTAAACCTTTATTTTTATGCGGAATATGCGATTTATGCAAAAAAATTATCATTTTAAGCCATAGAACTAGCAATGAATCAGGAACAGGAGCGTTACATTTCGTTGATAAACCGTACCAGTCGGGAGACCATCCGAATCAAGAAGACGGGTTGGGAAGAGATAAATTTGCCGGGTCATACGCACGGCCAGTGCCAGATTGTATATACCCTTTCGGGCACATTGCATGTACAGATTGGTTCGACCAACTATTTTGTGCCGGAGAAGCACATAGCATGGATTCCCGGTTGTACGGAACACAAACTGTGCAGTAACAACCGGCAGACTTCGCTGGTAATCTTTTATTTGTCGCTCGACAGCGATGGAGGTGATGAAGCGTTGAAGGATTTTTCCATATACCACACCGACTCGTTTGTGGCAGAAAACCTGAAGTTTATCGCTTCGAAAGGGACGGAGATAAACCGGGAGGATACTCCCGATTTGTATGCTTTTGCCCTGGGCTTTTTCCGTTTGCTTCCTTCCATCAGCCAGAACATGGGCTTCCTGTTGAAAACCCTGACCATTCCCAACGATGCCCGTTTGCATCCCATATTGGCATACTTGCAGGAACATCTGCAAGAAAACTTGAAGATGCCGCAGCTGGCCGAACATTTCGGTTTCTCGGTGCGAAACCTGAGCCGTTTGTTCAATGAATCGGGCATACGCTTCAGCTATTATGTGAACAACCTCCGGATTATGCGGGCCATCGAACTGTTTGCCGACGGAGGCAAGACCATGCAGCAGATTGCCTATGAAGTGGGATTTACCACCCCGAACAATTTCAACCGGGTGTTCCGTCAGATTACGGGCATGTCGCCCAATGCGTTTATGAAAAACGACTGAGTCCCTTTCTTCCTTGTGCGGCAGGGAAAGAAAAGGACTCAGCTATAAATAAAATAAGAAATGCAGGTCGTTTATACGTAAGTTTCCAGGAAGGATACTTCACCGTCTGGCACGACTTCCAGGTTTTGGGTCGTGGCAGGGAACAAGACCGACTCACCGGCTTTCAGGGAAATGCAGTTGCCTTCATTGTCGGTCACGGTACAGCTTCCTTTCATGCAGATGTAGATGACGAAAGAATCCAGTTCACTGTAGTCCATCGTCATGGATTCTGTCAGGTTGTAGACAGAGGTGGTGAAATACGGACAGCTGACCAGTTCCACCGGTTCATCCTTGTGCGGAGTGTAGTGGGTGCGATAGTCATTTTCTACCGTATAGTCGATGGCATCCTTCGACAGTTCGGTGTGCAGTTCGCGAAGGTTGCCGTTCTTGTCTCTGCGGTTGAAGTCGTAGATGCGGTAAGTGATGTTGGAAGTCTGCTGGATTTCGGCCAAGAAACAACCCGCTCCGATGCTGTGGATACGTCCTGCCGGCAAGAAGAATACGTCGCCCGGCTGTACGTCGTATTTGTCGAGTGCGTCGCAGATGGTGTTTTCTTCAATCATCTGGGCATATTCTTCGGGGGTAATTTTTTTCTTCAGTCCGGAATAAAGATGCGCTTTTCCGCCCGTATTGTCGATGATGTACCACATCTCCGTCTTTCCCATGGACTGGTGGCGCTTCATGGCCAGCTCGTCGTTGGGGTGTACTTGGATGGATAAATCTTGTTTGGCATCGATAAATTTAATCAGCAAAGGGAATTTGCCCTGGAAACGCTGATAATTTTCTTTTCCTACCAGTTTTTCCTTATATTCTTGCATCAGTTGGGTAAGGTTCTTGCCGGCATCTGCTCCGTCGGCCACTACAGATTCATCGCCCGGCACATCGGATATTTCCCAGCTTTCTCCCACCTGTTCCTGCTGGCAGTCCAGTTGTTTGAAAGGAATGATACGTTCTCCTCCCCAGAGGGTGGATTTCAAAATCGGTTTGAATTTTAAAGGATACATCATATATTTATTGTTTAGGTTTGTACAAAAATAGGAAAAACCCTTCATAAAATCAGGAAATAAGGGAAAAAGAATCTCCGGCTTTCATGCGTGGCGGATACTTTGCATGAAAACCGGAGAAGAAAAGCAAATCAGTGTGATGTGTTATGGTTAGAATTTATAGCCTGTCCAGCTGAAGGCTGTTTGGTCGGCTCCTGTGTTGCCGTCTGTGATTTTGATATTTTCATAAGAAGTACCTCCATCATTGATTTCCTTGCCACTGAGTGTAGAACTGATTTGGTTGGTGACACTCATTTGGGTAGCAGTAGTGGCGTTTCCTTTGGAGTCGGTTACGTCGATAAAGTCTTTCATCTGTCCGTTTCCAATTACCAGGGCGTTTTCAATGTGTGCGGTAGCTCCTCTGCGCACCTTGATGGCGTCGTCCATCACCTGGCCGGTGGCATAGGTAGCAATGGTCATGTTCTTGATGGTGAAATCCGACTGTCCTTGGTGGTCGGGTCCGTTTCCGTCCAGGTTACCGTCGGCTTCCACTCCACGTGGGTCTTCCTCTGTGCTGGTGTATCCGGCTTCCCATACGCCGTAGCAGTTGCTCAACGTGCCTTTATAACCTTGGGTGAAATCGAACATGTCGTCGTCGCAGTTTACAGCCAGTATGTTTTCCACATTGACCGTTCCTCCAAAGAATTCAATGGCATCGTCCGCACCGTCTGTGATATAAAGGTTCTTGATGGTCGTTCCTCTTCCCACACCGTTCAGGGTCAGTCCGTTGTGCTCGATGTCCGCACTGGAACGTGCACCGGTGAACCGCAATTCCACGTATTCCAGCGTACCGCTGTTGTCGTTTTCATCCGTACCTCCGTATTTCTGGTTGTTGTCTACTTCTGTAGAGCCCAGTTCGCCGCTGGTAGCTCCTGAAATCGGAGCTTTTCCGTTGATAATCAGTCCACCCCAGTATCCGGTAGTAGCATTTTCCTCATCGTCGGCGGTAAAGATAATGGGTTTGTCGGCCGTACCTTTGGCATTGATTTTACCTCCCTGTGCCACAAGGATATAGTTTCCGAATCCTTTGGCAGCCTTGATGGTGGTACCAGCCGGAATTTCCAGTGTGGCTCCGTCGGCGACGGTCAGCGTACCGTTCAGGATATATTCATTGTTGGCATCCAACGTCAGGGTACCTTCCACGGTTCCGTTCAGTTCAATCTTTTCACCTCCTGTGCTTGGTCCTTCCGGATTATCGTCGTTGGAACAAGCTGTCAAACTTACGCTGCTTACTATGGCTGCAAAAGCCATTGCTGTAAAAAATACCTTTTTCATAATGAATAATTGATTAAGAAAATTGATTGTCTTTATTGCTAGTTTATGTAACGTATCTTGATTAGAAGTTGCAGGTCACTCCGATGCTGAAGTCCATGCCTCTCTTGTATTTGCTCAGTACCACTTCCTTTCCGTCGGCATTGCCTTTTCGGGTCAGCTGGTGGGCCGGATTCAGCAAGTTCTTCGCTTTCAGGCTGAGGGTCACGTATTTGTTCAGCTGGGCAGAAGAAACGAAGTCGAGTGTCGGAACACCGTTTTCCACGATGTCCTGATATCCCTCCGTGCCGATGGTATGGATACGGTCGCTGAAATAGTTCACCACCAGCGTATTGGTAAAACTCTTCTGCCCTTTCCGGAACAGATGGCTCAGGTCTGCATTGAAGATCCAGGGTGCGGCTCCTTCCAGTTGTGAACCGGTGGGGTCGGTGGCCAGGGGCACTTTGGCGTAGGTGTACGTATAGGCCCCGTTAATGCCCAGGCTGAGTTTGCTGACCCCGTTGCCCTGCAGGTTGCGGTTGAACAAGTCCTTTCGGAATTCCATTTCCACTCCGGCCACGGTAGCGTGGTTCGTAATGTTCTCATAAGAGAGGAAGCCTCCGGCACTGGCAATCTCGATGCGTGAAATCGGGTTCTGGATGTATTTGTAGAATCCGGTGACGGAAAACAGCTCGCTCGGAGAGATATAGAAATCCCACTTCAAGTCTACGTTGTAGTTGTCCGAAGGCTTCAAGTCCGGGTTACCTTGGCTGTTGAAATTGACACTGGTATAACGGAACGGGGAAATTTCTTTGGCCTGCGGCAGGGTGTAAGTCTTGCTGGCAGCCAGGCGGAGCGCATGCTTGTCGTTGAAATTATAGCGCAGGTTGAGGCTGGGGAGGAAATAAGATTTGTCGATGGTATTTTCTCCTTTGGTCCCTCCACGGTTCACATTGTAGTCCACGCGGATATTGACATCGTCGTATTTCAGTCCGAGGTTGGCAATGAAGCGCGAGGTAAACTGATAAGTGGCTTCCGCATAGGCCGAGTGGATATTCTTCCGGACACCGTATTCATCCACGTTGCGGTCTAGCTGGAACATGCCGTTGTCCAGGTTCTCCTGGTTGTAGAAATCCCCGAAGGAAATGTGTGCCAGGTCGAAAACCGATTGTTTGACAACAGACATGTCGTATTCCGTAGCTTCGAAACTGTCATCTACTATCCGGCCCATGTAGCCCAGTTGAATGTTCGACAAATCCCCATACCCGTCGTGGAGCTTATACGTCAGTCCGGCCCGGAGGTTCAGGTCGTTTTCCTGCAATTCAGAGAAATAACGCTGTTGCACGCCCGTACCTTTCATCGGTACATAACCCTTGTCGGTTTTTACCAGGTTGTTGATTCTTCTGTCGGGTTCGTTTCCTTGAATCGTGTTGTAAGAAAGTCCGGCATCCAGCAGGAAATTCTTGCCCAGGTCCCATTGCGTGTGAAGCTGGTTCACAAACAGCAGGTTGTCGTTGGTCTGCTGACGGCGCATGAATCCTTCGTATGTGTCCGACGACTGATAGTCGGCATCCATTCCGAGGTAATCGCCCACAGAGGAATTGGAGGCATGCACCATCATGAAGTTGTAGGACAGGTGATGCTTCTGGTTGTGGGTGTAACTCAGGTTGGCCATGGCCAGCTGACTGGTCTCGATGCGGGAGATTTCGCCGTTCATATCTTGCGACAAATCGCCGCTGGTGATAGTATTTCGCACTTCCTCGTCGTAGTAGGAGAAGTTTTTGTGGTGGCTGGCCACGATGAAGAAGGAGAGCGGGTTGCCGTGGATACGAAACTGTTTTCCACCCGACAGGCTGTAGTCCTGGTTGATGGGGATATTCTTTTGAGAAGGGTCGATGGCATTTTTAAAGCGGTAGCTCTTCAAATCCTCTCCCGGTTGGGTAGTATTGGCAAATCCGAACAGGTTGTTTCCGCTGGCTTGCAGCAGGTCGCCCGACAGCGCCTGGGTATTGACACCTCCCGACAGGCTGAAATCCAGTGTGGCGTCTCCCGTCAGTTCCTTCGACGTGATGTTGATGTTGGCTCCTGATGCATCGGCAGAGGTGTTGCCATAAAAAGCCTTGTTCACTTCCACTGACTGGATGACGTCGGTGGAGAAAAAGTCGAGGGCAATATTCTTGTATTCAGGGTCTTCCGACGGAATGGGATAGCGGTTGAGAGTGGTGAGGTTGTAACGGTCGCCCAATCCGCGGACAAAGACATTTTTCACTCCCTCCTGTTTAGAGATACCCGATATCTTGGTCACGGCAGCCTGTGCGTCGCTGACACCTTTTCGTGCCAGTTCTTTGGCGCCGACTGCCTGAACGGCCACAACCGACCGTTTTTGTTCCAGCAGGGTCACGCTTTCAGATTCGCGGTTGGCCTTGGCTACCACTACCACATCCGACAACAGGTGCTCATCGGTCACCATTTCGAAATCGAGCGTAGTGATTTTATTGTTTTCAATCTTGACCTGTCTTTTGATGGCAGTCTTGTAGCCTACATATTTAATCTCGATGTCGTAGATGCCATCTTCCACTCCTGAAAGCTGGAAATTTCCGTCCATGTCGGTCACGGCTCCGATGCTGCTCCCTACAATCTGTACCGTGGCACCAATCAGCGGCTCTTTTGATTTCTGGTCTGTAATGCAGCCCTTGATATTGACATTTACCTCTACGGCAAACACTTTGGCAGTAATCAGTGAGGTAAAAAGCGCTGCGTGAATCCATCTTCTTGCTCTGTTCATGTATCGTTTGCTTTTTTCTGCTGCAAAGTTGCAGACTTCCCGTTACAGGGTGAAAGCAATCTGATGAAGTTGTGTTTACGAAGATGTGTCGTCTGTGTTGCCGTTTTTTCATTCCTATTTCAGCAGGAAGCGGAGTGTCTGTGCATCGCTGGAGGCCGCATCGTAGGAAAAACCTTCCCATTCAAAGGCTTTCAGCTGTTCCGGCTGTTCAATCCGATTTTTCAGGATGAAGCGGGTCATTTCGCCGCGGCACATCTTGGCATAGACTACCACGGTGGTGGGTTTCCCGTTCTTCAGGGTATAGAATTCGGGAGTAATGACCTGGACTTCCCGGCATACCTTTTCCCAATGGAACAGGTCTTTCATTTCGCCACTGGCCAGATTGACCAGGATACCTCCTTGCCGACGGATGGCTTCAATGAAGTAGTCGGTCAGAATCGGTTTCCAATAGTCGAACTGCGTCTGGTGCTGGTGTTCCGGCAGGCGGACATTCCCCTCCATCCGGTAGTTCCTGATGGCATCCAGCGGACGCAGCAGGCCATATAAGAAAGAGGTAATGAGCAGGTGCTGCTGGGCAAACTGGAAATCTTCCGTGGTAAAGTCGGCTGGATGGATGCGTTTGAACACCATACCCGTGTAGGCTAGCAGTGCCGGGAGAGACGGAGTGTCCGGTGAAAGAAAATCCTGGTAACGCAGGCGGTTCTCTGCGGCTAGCTTGGCATTCACTTTCAGCATCCGGCCCAGTTCCTCAGCAGTGAACTGGTTCATGTACAAGGCATTTTCCCGGGCTTCCTTCTGAAAATGAGGCACAGTGGTTTCGGGGAATTTTATCTTGGTGCGTGCCGTCATGGTTTTGGCACACGAAATGAAGGTCATCATATTGCAGGCTTGTTTTTTCGTTAAAACTCTTTACAAAGATAGGTTCCCCGGCGGATTTTCCATCGGTTTACGGTATCTTTGTCAGGATTTAACATTTACAGAAAGGAAAAAGACAATGAAAAGCGTACGAATCTGGAGCCTTCTGTGCCTGATTTGGATGGGGGTGCTGGCAGCCTCTGCACAGGATGCGGGAAAAGAAAAAATCAAAGTGGGGGATGCGATGCCCGCCATCACCCTCAGTTCGGAAGTGTATGGGAAAGTGGCTCCGGCCGATTTGAAAGGCAAGGTGGTACTGGTGAGCCTGTTTGCCACGTGGTGTGGTCCTTGTCAGCTGGAACTGGCGGAAGTGCAGAAAACCTTGTGGCCGAAATACAAGGATTGCAAAGATTTCAAGTTGCTGGTTATCGGGCGGGAACATACCGATGCCGAGTTGAAGAAATACAACGAACGGAAAAAGTTTACCTTTCCGCTCTATCCGGACCCGAAGCGGGAAGTGTTCTCTCTGTTTGCCGACCAGAGTATTCCCCGTGCCTATCTGTTCGGAAAGGACGGCAAGCTGATTCGGGCTTCCGTCGGCTATACGAAAGCTGAATTTGAGGAGCTGATGAAAGCCATTGAAACGGCTCTGAAATAAGTAAAAAAAGGTATTGAAAAAACGCCTTTGCGTTTGGAGGAAAACATAAGTTCGTTTTACCTGAAACGCCGAAGCGTTTTGCTTCAAACGTCGAAGCGTTTTATAGAAAACGTCAAAGCGTTTTTGTTCGAACGCTTTGACGTTTTTTTAGGTCGTCAAAACTCAAAAGTCTTCAGAAAATCTTCAAAAGACGTCAAAAGTCTACACTTTTCATTTGTATTCCTGCCAGCTCTTTATCTGGATGTCTTCCTGCTTCAGATGGCAGAAAGCCTCGATGAATGCCTTGGCTAGACGGGCGTTGGTAATCAGCGGAATGTTGTGGTCGATGGCCCCGCGGCGGATGCGGTATCCGTTGGTGAGTTCCCGTTTGGTATGGTTCTTCGGGATGTTCACAATCAGCTCGAATTTGTGTTCCGCAATCATCTTCATCACGTTGTTTTCGGCGTGCGGACGTTCATCGGGCCAGAACACCGGCGTGGTCGGAATGCCGTGCGAGTTCAGGAAGGCAGCCGTGCCGGCAGTGGCATAGATGTCGTATCCTTTCTGGTGCAGCATGTGGCTGGCATCCAGCAGGTCCACTTTCGATTTGGTGGCGCCGGAAGAGAAGAGCACCGATTTCTTCGGAATCTTGTAGCCCGTCGCAATCAGGGCGTTCAGTAGGGCTTCGTCAAAGTCGTCGCCCAGACAGCCTACTTCTCCCGTAGACGACATGTCGACACCCAGTACCGGGTCGGCATTCTGCAGACGGGCGAATGAGAACTGGGAGGCCTTGACTCCAATCCAGTCGATGTCGAACGCCAGTTTGTCGGGACGCACGTACGGGGCATCGAGCATGATGCGGGTGGCCGTTTCGATGAAGTTGCGTTTCAACACCTTCGATACGAACGGGAAGCTGCGGGAAGCACGCAGGTTACATTCAATCACTTTCACGTCATTGTTCTTGGCCAGGTACTGGATGTTGAACGGACCCGAAATGTTGAGTTCCTTGGCAATCTTGCGGCTGATTTTCTTAATTTGGCGGGCCGTCGCAAAATAAATGTGCTGTGCGGGGAATACCAGGGTCGCGTCGCCGGAATGCACGCCGGCATATTCGATGTGTTCCGATATGGCGTATTCCACAATCTCTCCGTTCTGTGCTACGGCATCGAACTCGATTTCCTTGGTTTCCTGCATGAACTGCGATACGACCACCGGATATTCCTTGGACACCTCACTGGCCATTTGCAGGAAGCGTTCCAGTTCCTCCTGGTCGTAGCATACGTTCATGGCCGCTCCAGAGAGCACGTATGACGGACGAACCAATACCGGATATCCCACTTTCTTCACGAACTCTTTCACATCGTCCAAACTGGTCAGTTCCTGCCAGGCTGGTTGGTCGATACCCAACTGGTCGAGCATAGCCGAGAACTTGTTGCGGTTTTCCGCCCGGTCGATGGAAATCGGAGAGGTACCGAGTACCGGTACTGACTGGCGATATAGTTTCATGGCTAGGTTGTTCGGAATCTGTCCGCCTACGGAGACGATGACACCGCGCGGCTGTTCTAGGTCGATGACATCAAGTACCCGTTCGAAGGAAAGTTCATCAAAATACAGACGGTCGCATACGTCGTAGTCGGTAGACACCGTTTCCGGATTGTAGTTGATCATGATGGATTTGTATCCCAGCTTGCGGGCGGTTTGGATGGCATTCACCGAGCACCAGTCGAATTCCACGGACGAGCCGATGCGGTAGGCACCTGAACCGAGGACGATGACCGATTTCTCGTTCTTGTAATAATTGACATCGTGTCCTTCCACGGCATACGTCATATATAGGTAGTTGGTCAGTTCCGGATGTTCGGAAGCCACCGTGTTGATGCGTTTCACTGCCGGCAGGATACCCAGCTTCTTGCGGTAGGCACGTACTTGCAGGTTCTCTTTCTCCATATTTCCCTGCGTGGGTTTCAGTACGAAGCGGGCAATCTGGAAATCGGAGAAGCCCATCACCTTGGCCTGACGGAGCACCTCGGTCGGAAGTTCTTCAAGTGAGTTATATTCAGACAGCTTATGTTTGTAGTCGACAATGTTTTTCAGCTTGCCGATGAACCACGGGTCAATCTTGGTCAGTTCGTAGATGCGCTCGATGGAATAACCTTCTTCCAGCGCCTGTGCGATGGCAAAGATACGCAGGTCGGTCGGATTGGCCAGTTCATCGTCCAGGTTCGTGAAGCGGGTATGGTCATTGCCTACGAAGCCGTGCATGCCCTGACCAATCATACGCAGTCCTTTCTGGATAATCTCTTCAAACGTCCGTCCGATGGACATGATTTCGCCCACCGACTTCATGCTGGAGCCGATGCGGTGGGATACGCCGGCAAACTTGTTGAGGTCCCAGCGCGGAATCTTGCAAATCAGGTAATCCAGTTGCGGAGCCACATAGGCTGAGTTCGGGGTGCCCATCTCACCGATTTCATCCAATGTATAGCCCAGCGCAATCTTGGCGGCCACGAAAGCCAGCGGATAACCGGTGGCCTTGGAAGCCAGTGCCGATGAACGGCTCAGGCGGGCATTTACCTCAATGATACGGTAGTCGTTGGTTTCGGCGTGGAACGCATACTGGATGTTGCATTCTCCCACAATGTTCAGATGGCGGATACATTGCTTCGACAAATCTTGCAGCATGCTGACCTGTTCTTCGGTCAGTGAGCAGGTAGGCGCCACCACGATGGATTCTCCGGTATGGATGCCCAGCGGGTCGAAGTTTTCCATGCTGGCCACGGTAAAACAATGGTCGTTGGCATCGCGGATGACCTCGAACTCGATTTCTTTCCAGCCTTTCAGGGATTCTTCCACCAGAATCTGCGGAGAGAAGGTGAAGGCACTTTCAGCCAGTTCGATGAATTTTTCCTCATCGGGGCAGATACCGCTTCCCAGACCTCCCAGCGCATAAGCCGAACGGATCATGACCGGATAGCCGATAGACCGTGCGGCTTCGAGTGCATCCCGCATGTTTTCCACTGCCCGGCTGACAGGAGTCTTGAGGGGTACTTCGTTGAGTTTCTTGACAAACAGGTCGCGGTCTTCCGTGTACATGATGGCATCCACTGAAGTGCCCAGCACTTCCACACCATATTCTTTCAGCACACCTTTTTGGTAAAGTTCCGTACCGCAGTTCAGGGCTGTCTGTCCGCCGAAAGCCAGCAGAATACCGTCCGGACGTTCCTTCTTGATGATTTCAGTTACGAAATACGGAGTCACGGGCAGGAAGTAGACTTGGTCGGCAATGCCTTCCGAAGTCTGGATGGTGGCAATATTGGGATTGATAAGGACGGAGCGGATACCTTCTTCGCGCAATGCTTTCAAGGCCTGCGAACCTGAATAGTCGAACTCTCCGGCTTGTCCGATTTTCAGTGCGCCTGATCCGAGAACCAGGACTTTTTTCAATTCTTTCTTCATGGTTATAGATAAATTGGTGTTTTTCTCAAAGGTTGTTTGCGTCCGGCGGCTGTTTTTGTCGTTTGGGACTACTTGCAAAGAAACGATTTATTTTGAAGAAAACAAAGGATTTATATATCTTTGCTGCAATTTAGAAAGTAGAAACAATAGCTTGTAGTATGAAAAAAGAAAAGATTATTTTAACCGGTGATCGCCCTACCGGTAAATTACATATCGGCCACTACGTGGGTTCGTTGCGCCGACGTGTGGAATTGCAGAATTCAGGACTTTACGACAAAATCTTTGTGTTCGAGGCCGACGGACAGGCGTTGACCGACAACATTGACAATCCGGAAAAGGTGCGTCAGAACGTGATTGAAGTGGCATTGGACTATTTGTCTGTGGGACTTGATCCGGCAAAGTCTACTATTTTTATCCAGTCGCAGATTCCGGAACTGTGTGAATTGACGTTCTATTACATGGACTTGGTCACGGTATCCCGCTTGCAGCGTAATCCGACAGTGAAGACCGAAATCCAGATGCGTAATTTTGAAACGAGCATTCCGGTGGGCTTCTTTACTTATCCCATTAGTCAGGCTGCCGACATCACCGCCTTCAAGGCGACTACCGTACCGGTGGGAGAAGATCAGGAACCGATGATTGAACAGACGCGTGAAATTGTGCGTCGTTTCAATCATATCTATGGAGAAACGCTTGTGGAACCCGATATTTTGTTGCCAGACAATGCCGCTTGTCTGCGTTTGCCGGGAACGGACGGTAAGGCCAAGATGAGCAAGTCGTTGGGCAACTGCATCTATTTGTCGGATTCAGCAGACGAAGTGGCAAAGAAGGTGAAGAGCATGTACACCGACCCCACTCACATCAAGGTGAGCGACCCGGGTAAGCTGGAAGGCAACTGTGTATTCACGTATTTGGATGCCTTCTGCCGTCCGGAACACTTTGGCCGTTATTTGCCGGAATATGCCAGCTTGGATGAATTGAAGGCTCATTACACTCGTGGTGGACTAGGTGATATGAAGGTGAAGAAGTTCCTTGCTGCCGTAATGCAGGAAGAATTGGAACCGATTCGTGAGCGTCGTAAGGTATTTGAAAAGGACATTCCGGCTGTCTACGACATGCTGAAAAAAGGTTGTGAAGTAGCCCGTGAGGCAGCTGCACAGACGTTGGACGAGGTGCGCCGTGCCATGAAAATCAACTATTTTGACGATGCCGCACTGATTGAAGAGCAGGCAAAACGCTTCGCAGAGCAATAAGAATATGGAAATAGAGGAACTATATAACCGCTTTACGGAATGTAACGGACTGACGACCGACAGCCGCCATTGTCCGGAGGGTTCTATGTTTCTGGCCCTGAAAGGAGAAACATTCAATGGGAATGTCTTTGCCGCTCAGTCGTTGGCACAGGGTTGCCGCTATGCAGTGGTGGATGAACCGCAGTATGCTTCTCCCGAGAATCCACGGATTATTCTGGTGGACAACTGTCTGGAGACCTTACAGAAGCTGGCCAACTATCACCGTCGTCGGTTGGGTACCCGCATGATTGGGGTGACCGGTACGAACGGAAAAACCACCACGAAAGAACTGATTGCAACCGTGCTGGGCGAGAAGTTTAAGGTGCTTTACACGCAAGGAAACTTCAACAACCATATCGGAGTGCCGTTGACACTGTTGCGCCTGAAGCCGGAGCATGAGATGGCGGTCATCGAAATGGGGGCTAATCATCCGGGAGAAATCAAGACCTTGGTTCACATTGCCGAGCCGGACTACGGGATCATTACCAATGTGGGGAAGGCCCATCTTCAGGGATTCGGCTCTTTCGAAGGAGTCATTCGCACCAAAGGAGAATTGTATGATTTCTTGCGGGAAAAGGGAAATGCTACCATCTTCATCCAGAACGAGAATCCTTATCTGAACAAGATTGCTGCCGGCTTGACCTGCGTCCGTTACGGACAGACTCCGGGACTGGATGTGACGGGAAAAGTGGTAGCTTGTTCGCCGTTCCTGCATTTCAGCTGGACAGCCGAAGGAATCTCCCATGATGTACAGACGCATCTGATAGGGGCCTATAACTTGGACAATGCCTTGGCGGCTGTAGCCATTGGTCGTTATTTCGGAGTGGAGGATACAAAAATCTGTCACGCACTGTCTTCGTATGTGCCGCAGAACAATCGCTCGCAGCTGGTACATACCGCTTCCAATACCTTGATTGTGGATGCATACAATGCCAATCCCACCAGTATGATGGCGGCGTTGGAAAACTTCCGTCAGATGGAGGCGGCGCACAAGGTAGCAATTTTGGGTGACATGAAGGAACTCGGAGAAGGAAGTCACGAGGAACACCAGAAGGTGGTTGATTTCCTGAAAGAATGCGGATTTGAACGGGTGATGTTGGTTGGTCCGGAATTTGGAGGTACTGCCTCTTCCTTCGAGCATTATAAAGATGTGAAGGAAGTGGAAGCTCTGCTGGCAGCTCATCCCTTGCAAGGATGTTGTATCTTGGTAAAAGGCTCTAACAGCATGAAGTTGAGCGAGCTTCCAGCCAGTTTGTAATAAAAAGTCATTTATTTTAATAAAAGTCCATGTTTGAGAGGGAAATCTCTTGAATGTGGACTTTTTGTCTATTCTGAAAAATAGCATGCGGAGAGATAGAATAATTCGTCCAAAAAATGGATAATATTGTCACTTGCTTGTTTTTCTTCTTTCCTTGACGAAATTTTTATCCCTTCTTTTGATGCGAAAAGCCTATTTTTGTAACTGTACTTAATATGTAAACTATGAAGCGCATTTTTTTATGTTTGATAGGCATTTTCTTTTTGGGAACTCTTGCCGCACAACGTTTGGTAAAGGTGGGTGACGGATATAGCTCGACTTCAGTCAATACGACCGTATTCCGGAACAGCCCGCTGGTGACGGACAAGGGTACGCAATACATATCTTATTATGATGCGGACGGTTATTTGGTGGTAGGTAAACGTGCTTTGGGTATGGAGAACTGGACGTTGCATCGTAGCCAGTATAAAGGAAACGTGGCCGACGCACACAATGTCATCAGCATGATGGTAGACGGAGACGGCTATCTGCATCTTTCTTTTGACCACCATGGGCACAAATTGAATTATTGTCGGAGTACGGCTCCCGGAGCACTGACCTTGGGAGAAAAAGAGCCGATGACCGGGAAGGACGAGGATGATGTGACTTATCCGGAATTCTATCGGATGCCCAGCGGCGATTTGCTGTTTGCCTATCGTTCGGGAGCTTCCGGACGGGGAAATCTGGTGTTGAACCGTTATGACTTGAAGAGCCGCAAGTGGTCGCGTGTGCAGGATATCCTGATTGACGGGGAAAACCAGCGGAATGCGTATTGGCAGCTGTATATGGATGAGGCCGGAGTGATTCATCTGTCGTGGGTGTGGCGTGAAACGTGGATGGTGGAAACCAACCATGACCTTTGCTATGCATATTCTCCCGATGAAGGGAAAACGTGGTATAAGTCGACCGGCGAAAAATATACGCTTCCTATCCGGAAAGACAATGCGGAATATGCTTGTTACATTCCGCAGAACAGTGAGCTGATTAACCAGACCAGTATGAGTACCGATGCGGAAGGACATCCTTATATCGTGACTTATTGGAGGGATGCAGACAGTGAGGTGCCGCAGTACCGACTCGTGTGGAACGATGGCAAAGGCTGGCAGAACCGTCAGATAATGAACCGGTCACAAGGATTTACCTTGAAAGGCGGGGGAACAAAGATGATTCCGATTTCGCGTCCGCGCATTGCGGTGGATAAAGGAAAGGCTTATTTCGTGTTCCGCGATGCGGAGCGGGGAAGCAAGGTTTCAGTGGCTTATACGGAGAATGTGAAGTCGGGAGAATGGCAGGTGAAAGACCTGACCGATTTTTCTGTGGATGCCTGGGAACCCAGTTGTGACACGGAATTGTGGAAAACACAGAAAAGACTGCATGTGTTTGTGCAGGAAACCCATCAGGGAGACGGTGAGAAAGTGAAGGATTCAGCTGCTACCCCGGTATATGTATTGGAAGTAAATTAATCTCAAAATAAAACTATGAAACAAGTATGTAAATTTTTATTGGCTTGTGCGTTGGGTATATGGTCAGGATCGGCGGGTGCCAAGGACTCCGAAGCGGGTCAGGTCCGCAAGATGATTGACAAGGTGAACCAGCACTGGCAGGCTGAAAATTCACCGGAAGTACGTTCGTTCTGGGACAATGCCGTATATCACACGGGAAACATGGAGGCCTATTTCCTGACCGGAAACGAGACGTACCGTACTTATTCGGAAACATGGGCAAACTACAATCAGTGGAAAGGAGCCAAGAGTGACAACCGTTCGGAATGGAAATACTCCTACGGAGAATCGGATGAATATGTACTTTTTGGCGATTATCAGATTTGCTTCCAGACGTATGTGGATTTATACAACCTGGCTCCGGAGGATTGGAAAATCCGTCGTGCCCGTGAGGTGATGGAATATCAGATGAGTACATCACAGAACGATTACTGGTGGTGGAGCGACGCGCTCTACATGGCCATGCCAGTGATGACCAAATTGTATAAGGTGACACACAACACGCTGTACCTGGATAAACTGTATGCGTATCTGCAATACTCCGACAGCATCATGTTCGACAAGGACGAAAACCTGTATTACCGCGATGCGAAATACATCTATCCGAAGCATAAAACAGCCAGCGGAAAGAAAGATTTTTGGGCCAGAGGAGATGCCTGGGTGCTGGCTGGACTGGCTAAGGTGTTGAAAGATATGCCGGAAGAATACAAGCATCATTCGTTCTTTGTGGAGAAGTTTCAGAAAATGGCGAAGGCCGTAGCTGCCATTCAGCAGCCGGAAGGTTATTGGACCCGCAGCATGATGGACCCGGATTTTGCCCCAGGACCGGAAACCAGTGGTACGGCGCTGTTCACATACGGATTTTTATGGGGAATCAACAATGGGTATTTAGAAAAAGATACATACATGCCGGTAGTGGAGAAGGCATGGAACTATTTGTCAAAGAAAGCACTTCAGAAAGATGGTACGGTGGGCTATGTGCAGCCGATTGGCGAAAAAGCCATTCCCGGACAAGTGATTAACGCCAATTCTACGGCAAATTTCGGGGTAGGAGCATTTTTGCTGGCAGCCTGTGAATATGTACGTTATCTGGAAGCTCCTCAGGCTGCCGACCGTGCCTACTGGTGCAAACTGGCTTATCAGATGGCGGCTCCGGTATTGCGTAACATGGCCAAAGGAGAATTGCAGAAAAACATGCAGCTGGAAGTCAGCCCTACCTGGGACGGACGCAACAAGAAAGTGGCTTACATGGAGACCTTCGGACGCCTGATGGCTGGTATCGCTCCCTGGCTCACTTTGCCGGATGACAATACGGAAGAAGGCAAGATGCGCAAGGAACTGCGTGAATGGGCGTTGAAGAGTTACGCCAACGCCGTGGACCCGCAGAGTCCGGATTATCTGCTGTGGCGTCAGGAAGGACAGACGCTGGTCGACGGTGCGTATGTGGCCGAAAGTTTCCTCCGTGCCTACGACCAGCTGTGGATGCCATTGGATGAAACCACTAAGAAACGCTATATCGAGGAATTCCAGCAGCTGCGTCGCATCGACCCTCCTTATACCAATTGGCTGCTTTTCTCGTCTACCATTGAAAGTTTCCTGGCTAAGGCGGGGGCACCGTTTGATGAATATCGGGTAAATTCTGCCATCCGTAAAGTGGAAGAGTGGTACACCGGCGACGGATGGTACTCAGACGGTCCATCTTTTGCATTTGATTATTACAGCAGTTACGTGTTCCATCCTATGTACCTGGAGACGCTCCAGGCCATGAAGGATGCCAAAGTGCGCAGCCGGATTGACTACGGAAAATATTATGACCGCGCGTTGAAGCGTGCCCAGAAATACAGTCTGATATTGGAACGTTTCATTTCACCGGAGGGAACTTTCCCCGTATTCGGTCGTTCCATCCCGTACCGTATGGCTACCATGCAGCCATTGGCCCTGATGGCTTGGTATCAGGAACTCCCGGCAGGGGTGACAGAGGCGCAGGTACGTTGTGCTTTGACTGCCGTGATGAAGCGTATGTTTGCTACTGGTCATAATTTTAATGAAGGTGGTTTCCTGACCATCGGTTTTACTGGTCGCCAGCCGAATGTAGCCGACTGGTACACCAACAACGGAAGCTTGTATATGACTTCTCTGGCTTTCCTGCCATTGGGACTTCCAGCTTCCCATCCTTTCTGGACCGATGCACCTCAGGAATGGACCAGCGTGCGGGCATGGGGTGAAAAACCGTTCCCGAAAGATCATCAATGGAAAGACGAAATCCGTACGTGGGATTTGTTTTAAGAGATTGGGGGCTGTGAGTAAATTGTGAAATGGCGGCGAATCTCTGGAATGGTGCGCGAGTTTCGTGTCTGTTCCTTGTCGTAAGAGTTTCGTCGCTATTCCCATATATGCTAGGATCAATCATTTATTTGTTAACCCAATAATTATGTGGATTTTATAAGAGACAAGCATAGGTATATTTTTTATTTTGCTGGGTTATTGTGTGGGGTTTGCAATATAGCCTCTCCTTTAAGGGTATAGAAAATGAAGGAAGTAAAGACCGTTCCGTTGGATTCCATCTGGTTAAGCGATTTCTGTATCTTGGCTAATCAATCTGGTCGCATGTATTATATGACGGGTACTGGAGGAATGTTATGGAAAAATAAGAACCTGAAACTTTGAGTAGGTCCGTATAAGGTGGTTCACACGGCCAAAAGATAATGGCTGATTTCTGTGTATAGCTATAAGGAGATGAAAGGAGTGTATATCCGGGTTCCTCATCTGTTTGAAGTGGACTTATTTGGAGATAAGTTGCAAGTCGGAAAAGAATACAAACCATAAATAACAAAAAATAGATAAAGATGAAAATGAAAAGACTTTGCCTTTTGGGATGTTTTTGCTTGTTATGGACAATGGTCTGCACGGCAGCAAATCCTAAGAAAATCCGGAGTGGAGAAATTTGGCCCGATAACCAAGGAGTGCACGTCAATGCCCATGGTGGAGGGGTGTTGTATCATGAAGGTACCTATTACTGGTATGGAGAGAATAAATCGGATACCACCAACAGTGCGATGGTAGGCATTATGTGTTATTCTTCTTCCAATCTGGTGGACTGGAAAAATGAAGGAGTTGCACTTCCGGTGGTAAAAGATGATGCGAACAGTGATATCGTGCAGGGCTGTATCATGGAACGTCCGAAAGTGATTTATAACCCGAAAACCAAAAAGTTTGTTATGTGGTTTCATCTGGAACTGAAAGGAAAAGGTTATGCGGCAGCCCGTTCGGCCGTGGCCGTTTCCGATACTCCGACAGGACCGTTCAAGTATATCCGTTCCGAACGCATCAATGCGGGGAAACTGCCTTTCGACATGACTGACGCGCAGCGTACCGCTTTGGATACCTTGGATGCGGAGAAATACAAGGAATGGTGGACACCGGCCTGGTATCAGGCGATTGACAAAGGTCTGTTCGTAAAACGCGATTTGGCGGGAGGGCAGATGGCACGCGATATGCAGTTGTTTGTCGATGACGACGGAAAGGCTTATCACATTTACTCCTCGGAAGACAATCTGACGTTACAGATTGCAGAACTGAGCGAGGATTTCCTGAGCCATACTGGCAAGTATGTGCGGGTGGCTCCTGCCGGCCACAATGAAGCTCCGGCTCTGTTTAAGAAAGACGGCATGTATTGGATGATTACCTCCGGATGTACAGGCTGGGCACCCAATGAGGCTCGCATGTTTTCCGCTCCCAGTATCTTAGGCCCGTGGACCAAGCATCCGAATCCCTGCCGGGGCCCGAAATCGGAAATTACGTTTGGCGGACAGAGTACGTATGTGCTTCCGGTTCTGGGAAAGAAAGACGCCTTTATCTTCATGGCCGATATCTGGCGTCCGAAGCATCCCAGTGATGCTCGCTACATTTGGTTGCCCATTCAGTTTGAGGAAGGTGTCCCTTATGTGGAATGGATGGACAGTTGGTCGCTTGATTTTTTTGATAATAAGCAATAATTCTTTTTTGCATAATAAAACCATAAAAGCCTGCAGGAAAAGTTTCCGGCAGGCTTTTATGGTTTAGATACGAGGACAGGTTAATTCTGTTTCCGTTTTAAATATTCCGTAGGCGCCATGCCATATTCATCTTTGAAACATTGACGGAAATAGGCCACACTGCTGAATCCGGTCAGGTCGGATACTTCAGCCAGTGAGTATTGGCCGCTGTTGATGAGCTCCATCCCCTTTTTCATCTTGATTTTCCGGACAAATTCATTGACCGACATCTTCATCAGGCCCTTGATTTTCCGGTAAAGAGTGGAATGGCTCATGCACATTTTATCGGCGATAAAGGCCACATCCATTTTTTCCATGCTCAGGTTTTCTTCGATGATGGCCGTCACTTTGTTCAGAAACTCCTGGTCCAGTTTGTTTAGGTTTTTCCGTTCATTTTCAATGTGCTTCTGCTCGCTTTCCGTTTCCGGTATCGAGGTAATGACTCCCGCAATTTTACGTCGGTTTTCCAGAATGTTGTTGATACGGCTGTTCAGCAAGCGGGCACTGAACGGTTTGGTGATGAATGAGTCGGCTCCTGCGGCATACCCTTCTTCTTTGTCTTGTAGCGTATCTTTTGCCGTGAGCAGGATGACCGGAATATGGCTGGTACGCATATCCTCCTTGATGTGGCGGCACAGTTCTATGCCATCCATTACAGGCATCATGATGTCGCTGATAACGATGTTCGGTATCCGATTCTGGGTTATTTCCCATCCTTCCTTTCCGTCGGCAGCAGTCAGTACCTCATACATTTCTTTAAAAGAGCAGCGTATGTATTCCCGGATATCCCGGTTATCTTCTACCACCAAAATAATCGGTTTCCCTTCTTCCGATTCGGCTGTCGGTACATTAGCCGATTCCTCTTTCTTATGCTTGCTTGTTTCTTGTATGACCTGATGTTCCGCATTGGGATAAGTGTTTTCCGTCAGCAGTTTCAGGGTAAAGCGGCTTCCTTTTTCCACTTCACTTTCCACTTCGATGGTAGCCTGATGCAAATCGGCCAATGATTTGACCAGTGCCAGGCCGATACCCGATCCGGAAGCTTGGTATTTGCCTTGTCCCTGATAATATCGCTCGAAGATGTGATTGAGCGATTCCTTGGAGATTCCATGTCCCGTGTCTTCCACGCTGATGGTGGTGTATTTCACCCCATTTTCCTCACAATTTCCAATGCCGAGCGTAATTGTCCCCTTAGGAGTGTATTTTAGAGCGTTCGACATTAGATTATCGATGATGATGGTGATGATTTCCCTGTCATAGTAGAGTTTACCTTCCTCGCCGTCTGTTTTTATTTGAATGTCCACGTTCGGATTTTGGTTAAGTTCTTTGTATTTGATGCCGATTTCTTGTACGAGTATAGCTAGGTGGTTGTAGGCTACTTTCAGCTTTCTGTTTTCTGTTTCCGTTTTCCTGAATTCCAGAATCTGGTTGATTAGGTTCAGCAGCCGGTTGGCGCTGTCGCGTACAAGGCTGATTTTGTTGGCTTGTCGTGCCGACAAGGTCTTGTCGGCCAGCAGATCCTCTAAGGGACCAAGTATTAGTGTCAGTGGGGTACGTAGTTCGTGCGTGATGTTCGTATAAAAGCGCAATCGTTCATTATTGAGCTTCTGGTCATTTTCATGTTGGTGATGCTCAAGGTTCAGACGGCTTTCCAGTTCCAGTTTACGCTTGTAGAAGCGTACGATGGCAAATAAGATGACAGCGACTACAATCAGGTAGCATAGTTTGGCATACCATGTCAGCCAGAATGGTGGAGTGATGACGACATGGATGGATGTGAATTCATCTCCCCATGCCTGGTTCCGCATTTTTGCCTTGACTTTAAAGGTGTATTCTCCGGGTTGCAGGTTACGGAACGTGATCCGGTTTTCACTGCCTGCTTCAAACCACGTTTTTCCCAAGCCTTCCATGTTGTAGGCATATTCCACTTGTGGACATTGTGTGTAGTCCATTACGCTGAAGGTAAGGGTAAAAGTACTGTTTTTATAGGATAATTTCACCTCATCATTTATAATTGGTGTAATGGAGCCTTGACTGTCGGTTTCAGAATGTCCATAGCTTGTGACACTGGTGATTCTGACTGGAGCAACCTGTACATTTTCCTCGATACATTCCGGGTTGAAATAGCAGACTCCATTTTGTGAGCCAAAGAATAAATTGCCGTTTTTGCCTTTGCATACAGAGCCATCCATGAAATCTCCTCTGGGGACACCTTGGTGCCAGGTATAATTCAAGAATCTTTTTTCATCGCTTTTCCATTGTGAAATGCCTGCATTGGTGCTGATCCAGATTTCCCCTTTATTGTCTTCCATGATAGCCCGTACGTTTTCGTCGATCAGTCCTTGTCCAAGCACTTCAAGTTGGGGGTTGGAGGTATCACTGATGTGTACGATACCTGCCCGGGTAGTAGCCCACAAGCCACCTTTCTTATCTATGTATAATGAGTTGACGGCATTGGATGCCATGCCATTGGAAGTATCAAAACGCATGATTCGCTTTCCTTCAGTCGAAAAGACAATCAGTCCTTTGCCGAAGGTACCCAGCCAGAGTTTTCCTTGCCGGTCTTTCTGGATACCATGTATCATGAGGTCGGGCAACTGTTTATTGATTTCCTTTTCTTCTGTGATTTTATCGTTTACCCATGCGTAAAGTCCATTTTGAGTACCAATCCAGAGTTTTTGATTGTCTTCATAAAAGCAGCGGACGTCTACATTTCTGCCTTCCATGGGGATACGACTGATTGCTCCGGATTGAGGGTTGCATGTAAGCACTCCATCTTTGTATAGTCCTAACCATAGTAGCCCTGTTTTATCCTTGAAGATGACAGATACATGTGTATGAGGATTCGCTTTTCCTTTCAATGAAAAAATTTTTTGTAGCTCCATGTCTGTGTTAAATAAAGCCACTTCATCTTCTCCTCCAATCCAGATGCGAGATTCGTTATCAATTGTAAGTCCCCAGACTTGTTTCTCTGTTAAAGATCCGTCTTTCAGCATATTATATGCCAGCGTCTGAAAAGCAGGACGGTTGTAACTTAGAAAGTCTACTCCTCCACGGTAATTTCCTAGCCAGATATTTCCAAAGGAATCCTGTAGAAAACTCTTGACATTGGGAGAGGAAACTCCATGCAGATTATTGGTAACTCGGATATTCTGGAAATGTGTGTTTTCTGGTGTGGTGAACACATTGTCATTCACGTCAAGAATACTGACTCCTCCCATTTGTGTGCATACCCATAGTTTTCCATCCCAGCTTTCTCCAATGTCATTTATCTGATTAGATAGAAGTGAATAAGGATTACCTTTTTGGTGCTGGAAGGAAATAAACTGTTCCTTCTGAGGATTGAACAATGCCAGTCCGTCTCCTGTGCCTACCCATATCGTATTTGCTTTGCTGATGAAGATACAGCGTACGGTGTTGTTGGGAATACTATGGGGGTCATCAGGATTATGTTGATAAGTTTTGGCGGTTCGATGTTTGATATCGATGACTGCCAGTCCACCATCCTGAAGTCCTACATAAAGATGACCATTCCCGTCGTCTTTTGCACACCAGAAGTGTCCTGAAAGTCCTTTTATATCTTGGGCTTTGTAATGTGTGATGGTCTTGTCCTGGTTGCTGTAATAATCTATTCCTAGATGATAATGCGTAATCCATATTCCTCCATCAGCTGCTGCACTTAGGTCGGTGATGTCTTGGGTTATCATACCGGGTACACCGTAGGGGGTGAAGGTTTGTGTTTCACAGTTAAAGATACTGATGCCGTTGCGTTGTGTGCCAATCCAGATGGTATTGTCGGCCTTATTGTAGAATAATACATTTAATGCATTGCTTCCAAGTACGGAATATTCTGAGTTGTAAGGGGTAAAATTAATTCCGTCGAATTTGCATAATCCGGATTCAGAAGCAAGCCAGATATTACCTTGGTTGTCTTGGATAATATCTACGATATAGTTGCTGACCATCCCCTCTGTCATTGTCAATCGCTTGAATGTATATTCTGGTTCACCGTGTATAGACAGACACCATTCGCAAATAAAAAAAAGAAGAAAGAAGAGTTGCTTTTTCATGGATTACGATTTTAAAACAAAAGTACAATAAACTCCGTGATTGTAACCTGGGTAGATGAAAAAATACTGTGTATCCGAGTAAAACAGACGAATTTTTCTAGGTTATGACGAATTTTTACCACGGGGCCTGAAAATAAAAATTAGAAATCTTCAATCATTTGGAACGTGTACATCACCTGTTGAAGGCGTTTTGACAGAAAAATAAAAGGATAAATGAAGGGGAAACAAGAGAAAAAAGCAGGAGAAATTTTTATATTTTTCATGTGGAAAACATTGGTTTCTCGAACGGGAAACATACGGTTTCCATGGGGGAAATGTAGGGTTCTTACAGGGAAAACATAGAAGATACAACGTCGTTTTGGGATTAGTCTCTAGGGATTTTTCCCTTGACTTAAAGGAGACCTGAAGGCATTTGTCGAGTAGTCGTTGGAGAGGAATAGTTTTTTACAATAAGGTATAAATCTGTATAAATGACTTATTTTTATTTTCTCGGCTGAAGAGAATGACGAAAAAAATGATGCATTTGCTCATTTTTTTATCTTTTACTCACTTAATATAATATAATTTTGCCCTCGTAAAATCTAATTAATTTGAAAAGCAATGAAGATAGATTTAGTAAGAAACAATCGGAAAGCATTATTCGCTTTGCTGCTTTGTTCGGGATTTATTGCTACTCATCCATTGGCCGCAATGGCGAGCAATAATGAAGTTCAAGCTACTCAACAATCAAATTTGAAAGTATCAGGTATTGTAAAGGATAATATGGGAGAGCCCGTAATTGGAGCCAGTATTGCTGTGAAAGGGGGAACCACAGGTACTATATCTGATATTGATGGTAAGTTTACATTAAATGTATCTAAAGGAGCTGTAATCGAAGTTTCTTTTATCGGTTACAAAACTCAGGAATTTAAGATTGATTCTTCAAAAGAATTGAACATCGTATTGAAGGACGATGCCGAAATGCTGCAAGAAGTAGTGGTTGTCGGTTATGGTACCATGCGTAAGAAAGACCTTACTGGTTCAGTAGTACAGATTAATCCGACCAAACTTGCCGACCAGAATCCGACTTCAGTGCAGGATGTGTTGCGTGGTACACCGGGTTTGCAGATTGGTTATGATGCATCAGCTAAAGGTACGGACGCTTCTATCCAGTTGCGTGGTCAGAACTCTTTGGGTACCAATGCCAGCCCGATGATTGTATTGGATGGTATGCCGTTCTACGGTGAACTTTCTGAAATCAATCCGGATGATATCGCTCAGATTGATGTGTTGAAGGATGCTTCTTCTGCCGCTATCTATGGTGCCAAGGCTGCTGCGGGTGTCATTATCATTACTACAAAGAAAGGTAAGGAAGGAAAGCCGGTCATCAATGTGAGCGCTAACCTTTCTGTCGTAAATAAATCAGACTACCGTGATTATTTTGATGCGGCAGGATACTTGCAGTTCCATCAGGATTGGCGTAAGATGTATTACACTTATGGCCAGGGCGAAGATGGTTTGTATGGTTATTATCAGGCTAAGGATTCGAATGGTAACTTATTGTATCCTCAAGGCTACTACGATGACCCCCGTCTGATGACAACAGAACAGCAGAATGCATGGGCTACCAATGTTGGAGCGAGTGGTATCGGTCTGTCAGATGGCGAATCTATGTTGAGCCTGTTTGCACGTCGTCTGGAATTCTATAACTCCCCGTTGATGATGGATAATTTCTTGAATGGACGTGCGGTTGACTGGAATGACGCAACTTTCCGTACCGGATTCAACCAAGACTATAATGCCAGCATTTCAGGTGCCACTGAACGTGTGAACTATTACCTGTCATTGGGCTACGTAAATAATGAAGGTGCCGTACAGGGTAATGAATACAATGCGTTCCGTTCCAATATGAAAATCAATGCCAAGATTACAGACTGGTTGGAAATCGGTGCCAATGTGAACTTCCAGGATCGTTCAGACGGTGATATTCAGGTTTCTTTGGGAAGCAATTATTGGGATAACAATATGTTGCGTAACTCTCCATACGCTTCCATGTATGACGAGGATGGAAACTATGAACAATATCCTATGTCTGGTCTGCCTACCAACGGTGGTTATAACTATTATTTCGACCGCCAGTATTATGATCTGGAAAAAGGTTATACCGTATTGAACACCATTTTCAATGCTAAGATCACATTACCGGCAGGTTTCACCTATTCATTCAATATTGCTCCGCGTTATCAGTGGTATTACAACCGTTATTGGATGTCAGCTGAATTGCCGGATGCTTCTGCTCCGAGCCGTGGTGTAGACCGTGGATGGAGTAAAAACTTCGACTACAACTTGAACAACACCATTACTTGGGATAAGACTTTCGGTGACCATCATATTACCGCTACTTTGGTACAGGAAGCTGAGGAACACAGATACTGGTCAGATGCCATCAATGCACGTAACATCACTCCAAGTGATGCCTTAAGCTTCCACTATACTTCAGGTGCCAACAAGAGTCAGAGTAGTTTCAGTACCAACGATACACACTATACGGCTGCTTCCTACCTGGGTCGTTTGTTCTATGGTTTGAAAGACCGTTACATGGTGACAGCCACATTCCGTCGGGATGGTTATTCTGGATTTGGTGCTAACAACCCGTGGGGTAACTTCGGTTCTGTAGGTGCCAGCTGGGTATTCTCAGAAGAAAAGTTCATGGCTGCTGCTCGCGACTGGTTCGATATGGGTAAGTTGCGTTTGTCATGGGGTACCAACGGTAACCGTGAATTCGGTGATGTATATTCTACATTGGCCAACTTGGCTTTGGCAGGTGGAAACATGGTGTACTACCAGAACGGTAATTCCAATGTGGTCAACCCGCTTTACATGAACCGTCTGGCTGCTCCTAACTTGGAATGGGAAAAGACAAAAGCATGGAACGTCGGTTTGGACCTCTCCTTCTTTAACGGACGATTGACAGCCAACATGGATTATTATTTCAAGAAAACGACCGACATGATCATGAGTCAGCGTCTGCCGAGCTTCTCTGGATTTAGTTCTATTATGGCCAACTTGGGTGAAGTACAGAACCAAGGTTTTGAAATTGCCCTTAACTCTACCAACATTCAGAACAAGAACTTTACTTGGAATACTTCTGTAGGTTTCTCTATCAACAAGAACAAGATCAACCACATCTACTACGACTACGATGAAAACGGAGTAGAAAAGGACGATACATCCAATGGATGGTTCATTGGTCAGCCTATCGGTACAATCTGGTATTATGAAACAGATGGCGTATGGCAGAACACACCGGAAGATATCAAGGCTGCTGCGTTGGTAGGACAGAAACCGGGTGACCCGAAAGTAGTCAACCATTATACGGAAGATGACCAGATTTTGGAAGATGGAACTCGTGTACCTGTCTATAATGATAACGATAAAGTGTACCAAGGTACTACAGCTCCTCCTATCTACTGGAACATGCGTAACGATTTCACTCTGTGGAAAGACTTGACACTTTCTATCTCTTTGTATTCTTACATGGGACACAAGAGCCGTGCAGGTTACTGGTTGAATCAGGAAAACGGTGGTTCTCAGGTTACAAACGGATTTAACGTAGCTGCCAGAGAATATTGGACACCGGATAATCCGACAAATGATTACTGCCGTCTGAATGCTGCTGGACCTAACACTGGTTTGGCGGGAGGTGTCGACAAAGTCTATAACCGTAGCTTTGTTCGTTTGGATGACATCACCATTGGTTATACGTTGCCGAAAAAATGGACACACAAGTTTATGGTAGACCGCATTCGTCTGACTGCCACTTGCAAGAATGTTTGTACGATTGACGGTTGGGAATACGGTGATCCGGAAACTGGTGGATTGGCTACACGTTCCTTTAACTTTGGTATTAACGTAACACTCTAATTACTGAAAAAACATTATGAAAACAATAAATACAATATTTACAAAAGGATGTATGGTGCTGGCTTCAGCTGCGCTGCTTACTACTGGATGTTCGGATGATTTCCTGAAGCAAGACCCGCTGTCATTCTATAATCCTGAAAATACCTATACGACCGAATCAGGGTTGAAAGCTGCCATGGCAATGTGTGACTATGGCTTGAAAGAAATGTTGATGGATGGTAATTCAAACGTACTCCCCATGGCTTCTCTTTATTTCATGACTGACTTGGGCCTGTATGCAAAAACAGATGCAGGCGATATGCAGGATGATTTTGCCAACAAGATTACTCCGACTTCTGGTATGAAAGGGGGAGGTGATGAAAATGCCATGCAGCGTTTCTGGGACCGTACCTGGAACAGTGTCACTTTTGCAAATACCATCATTTCCAATGTGGATAAGGTAGAAGGCTTGGATCCTACTTTGCGCGATGAATATCTGGGCCGGGCTTATTTCCATCGTGCTTATGCCTACTATCATGGGGTATTGCTGTTTGGTGATATTCCTTTGATTACGAAATTGATTGAAGTTCCTAAGCAGAACTATAAATCAACCAGCAAAGAGGCCATCTTCAAGATGTTGGTGCATGATTTGGAATTTGCCGTAGAACATGTACCGCCTCAGAAGGAAATTGGGTATATCGGAACGGTGAATCAGGAAGCTTGTATGCAGTTGCTGATCAAGTGCTATCTGGTGGTAGGAGAGTATGCGAAGGCTGAAGCTATGGCTACAGACTTGATTAACAATCATGGACTGGCATTGATGCAAGCTCCTTTCGGTACAAACGTACCTTCCGGTAATCCGGAGACTTGGCCGGTAGAACGCAACGTCATTTGGGATTTGCACCGTGGTGTTAATATTACTGATGCAGCGAATACTGAAACTATCATGCCGATTTTGAACTATTATTCTGAAGGATTTATTCATTATCAGTTGATGCGTGCCATGACTGTGCATTGGAGTAATGGTATCATTGTCGATCCTCACAATGTAGGCTCTCCGACTTATAATTATGCACGTAGTGACAGTAAATATGATGCTGGGCTGGATTGGGTACGTGCTTTAGGTCGTGGTATTGGTTGCTTCCGTACTTCTTATCACTACAACCAGACTATCTGGAACTACGACGGTGAAACAGACTGGCAGGATTTGCGTCATAACCGCCAGAAAGGTAACTGGGTAGAGATGACCGATTTGAAATACAATAATCCTTCTTCTGAGTTCTATGGACAGAATATGATGCTTTATGCCCCGGAGAACTATGGATGGCATCAAAATGAGAAGGGCGAATGGGGATGGTTGATTGAAAAAGGTGATTTGCTGTGTAAAGATACTATTCGTAGCTGGTTCCCGACTCCATTGTATAAGGTTTATATCCTTGATCAGAGTGCAGAGGAAAATATGGGTGCTAACCAGTTCAATGGTGCTACGAAAGGTAACAATGTATCTAACGGCAATCTGTATTTGTTCCGTTTGGCAGAAACTTACTTGCTGCGTGCAGAAGCGAAGTTCTATCAGGGAAATACTACTGGAGCTGCTGAAGATGTCAACATCATCCGTCGCCGTGCGAATGCCAAGAAAATGTTTACCACAGTGACTATCGGTGATATTTGTGATGAACGTGCGCGTGAGCTCTATCTGGAAGAATGGCGTCAGCCGGAACTGGCTCGTATCTCTTGGTGCTTGGCTAAGAGTGGTCAGCCCGATGAATGGGGTGAAACTTACGACCTGGCTACTTGGGACAAACAGAGTGGTACAGATTTGAATGGTGGAAGTTACTGGTACAAACGTACTACACGTTATAACATCTTTAACCATGGTTCAATTATCTCAAGCAAGGAATTGAACTACCGTGTGGACAAACGTAACTTGTTCTGGCCGGTACCGAACTCTGCTATTACAGCCAATATCGGTGCTCCGCTTCGCCAGAATTACGGATACGATGGTTACGATGCAAGTGTATTCATGTTTGATAATTGGGAAGATGCTGTAGCTGATGAGGAAACAGCTAACTAAACGATTATAAAAACTGATATTAAGAATCAAGAGGAGGCCGTCTCAAAATGAATTGAGATGGCCTCTGTCGTTTCATATCAGATTGAAG
>ERZ779865.426-NODE-426-length-37237-cov-6.179953_pt1 | contig 37237 bp, 27 predicted proteins | sample MGYA00433088_ERZ779865 | MGnify/ENA primary metagenome ERZ779865 (study PRJEB29588, sample SAMEA2151703) | human gut metagenome | biome: human gut; feature: human-associated habitat; material: faeces | place: Denmark | collected 2008/2010 ... | reverse complement strand
CACGCTCGTCCTTTGACGGACTTAAGACGGAAAGCTTTGCCTCGCTTCTCGCCGCAGGCCGGATCCGCTGGATCCCGGACGCCGTTCTGGACGCGTTCGTCGACGCGGTCCTTGCCCTGCGCATGGGCAGCGGCGCGCTTTCGGACCTCAGCGTCGTCTATACGCCGCTCCACGGAACGGGCTACAAAATGGTGCCCGAAATTCTTACAAGAATCGGCGTAAAGCACCTCTACACAGTCCCCGAACAGATGATCTCGGACGGCAATTTCCCGACGGTAAAGAAGCCGAACCCCGAATTTGCCGAAGTTTTTAAGCTCGGCATTGAAATTGCCGAAAAGGTCGGCAGCGACCTCGTTGTCGCGACGGACCCCGACGCTGACAGAGTCGGCGTTGTGACGAGAACATCAAACGGCGACTTTATGACGATAACGGGCAACCAGATGGGCGCACTCCTTATCGACTACATAATCTCCGCTTACGAGAAAACGGGAACGATGCCGAGCGAGCCTTACGTTGTAAAGAGCATTGTTTCGACGGAGCTTGCGTCGAAAATATGCAAGGCGCACGGCGTGACTATACACAACGTTCTGACGGGCTTCAAATTCATAGGCGAGGTCATTAAAAAGTACGAGGCGGAAGGTCACGGAACGTTCATCTTCGGCTTTGAAGAAAGTTACGGCTATCTGAAAGGCACTTATGCGCGCGACAAGGACGCTGTCGTTGCTTCCATGCTCATATGCGAGATGGCTGCATTCTACCGCACCAAGGGCATTTCCCTTATCGAAGCGAGAAAGAGAATGTACGACGAGTACGGCGTTTACTTCAACAAGCTTGAGAACTTCACCTGCGAGGGCGCAAGCGGCATGGAACGCATGAGCGAGATCATGACCGACCTCAGGACAAACGGTCCGAAGTCCATCGGCGGTCTGGCTGTTGAGGCTGTTGCGGATTACGAGGCTTCCGTAAAGACATACACCGACGGCAAGACTGAGAAGATCACCCTGCCGAAGTCCAACGTTATCACATTCTTCCTGCAGGACAATGCGAGCGTAGTTATCAGACCCTCCGGCACTGAGCCCAAGATCAAGGTTTACTATACCACCACCGGCGCTAAGAAGGAGAACGCAGTTGCCCTCCAGCAGAAGCTTTCCGCTGATTTCACCAAGGCGCTCGGTTTCTGATTGGAATTAAGTTCCATGTAGAACGAAAATTTTTCAGAAAATTTCTGAAAACCTATTGCAATTTGTGAAAAGTTGTGATAAAATATATAATTGTAATGACTATGTCAAGGTCTGAACCGCTGATGGTAAGCAAACCAGGGTTTGACATATATGGATTGAGGTGAAATTCATGAAAGAAGGTATTCATCCCGTATACGAAGCTACTGTAATCAGATGCGCTTGCGGTAACGAGATCCCGACACGCTCTACCAAGAAGGACATCAGAGTAGAAATCTGCTCCAAGTGCCATCCGTTCTTCACCGGTAAGCAGAAGCTGGTTGACTCCGGCGGACGTGTTGACAGATTTAAGAAGCGCTACAACATGGGCAAGTAATTGTTCAACCGGTAGACTGAAAGTAGTTAAAAACACACGCTCGGATTCCCTGCGTGTGTTTTTGCGTATAAGGAGGTACTTTTGGAGTATAAGACCATTGCGCGACGCTGCGAGGCGCGGTTTATCGAGAAGAAGTCCGAGTTCATAGGGTACCTCTGCCCGGTGGCGACCGAGGAGCAGGCTGTTGCATTCATCGAGGAAATACGCGCGATGCACCGCAAGGCAACGCACAACTGTTACGCCTATATCCTGCGGGAAAACAACGCAGCGCGGCATTCCGACGACGGTGAACCCGGCGGGACTGCGGGCGTACCGATTTATGAGGTACTGCGCAAAGAGGGGCTTACCGACGTATGCTGCGTGGTTACGCGGTATTTCGGTGGAATTCTGCTGGGCGCCGGGGGACTGGTCAGGGCTTACACCAAGGGCGCCAAGGACGCCGTTGACGTCGCGCAGATAAAGTGCATGGCTGCAGCGGTGCGCCTGGCTGTCACGGTGGATTACGGGCTTTATGGAAAGCTGGCGCAGGTGTTCGCGGATTTCGACGCGCGGGTAGAAAACGAGGAATTCGCGGATAATGTCTGCATTACTTTGTGTATCCGCGAGGAAAATTACGCAGCGCTTACGGATAAGCTTATTGACACCTGCAACGGGAATATTACTATAAATGAAGTGGAAAAACTAAACTTTGATTTTGCATAATGTACAAAATATAAATTGATGTTTGTGCAAGTTTCACAAACTTGCTGTTTTGGCAAAGGTGTTTCAGCTTTTTAAACTGTATCTATATATAGAGGGCGAATTCTGCCCGTCCGCAGATATAGTGAAAGGAAATGCCATGCTGCCCAGAGAACGTATCATGCAGAATGAGTCGCTTACGCTGAGCGAATACGCCTGCAAAGCTGCCGACACGCGTGGGAGGGTCATTCCCGAGGAGCCGGACGAGTTCCGCACGGATTTTCAGCGCGACCGCGACAGGATAATACACTGCCGTGCATTCCGCAGGCTGAAGCACAAAACGCAGGTGTTCCTGATACCGCATTCCGACCACTACCGCACGCGCCTGACGCACACGCTGGAGGTCAGCCAGATATCGCGCACCGTTTCCCGCGCGCTGGGGCTGAACGAGGATCTCACCGAGGCGATCGCGCTGGGTCACGACCTGGGGCACACTCCTTTCGGGCACGACGGCGAGCATGTTTTAGCAGGACTTATGCCCGGTGGATTTGCGCATAATATTCAGGGCAGGCGAGTTGTTGAGTTCATAGAAAAAGACGGCAGGGGGCTGAACCTCACCGCGGAAGTCATAGATGGAATAGTCGGGCACACGACCTCGGGAGGGGCGCCGTTGCCATTTACCCGGGAGGGTATGGTGGTGCGGTTCTGCGACAAGATAGCGTACATAAATCATGATATCGAAGACGCGATACGCGGCGGCGTTATAAGAGAAAGCGACCTGCCGGAATACCCGGTGAAGATACTCGGTCAGACGAAATCTGCCAGGATAGCCACGCTCGTGGGTTCTCTTGTCGATGGCGGCGCGGAAAATATCCACATGGACGAAATAACGAAAAAGGCGCATGATGAGCTGCGTGCATTCATGTTTGAACGGGTTTATCATGCTGAACCGACTGTTGCCGAAAAAGACAAGGCGCAGTATATTGTGGAGTTCCTGTACAAATACTTTATTGACCGGCCGGAGAAGATGCCGGGTCTGTACCTCACGCTTGCGGAGCGTTTCGACAAGCCGACCGCAGTGGGGGATTTCATCAGCGGAATGACCGATGATTATGCCGTTAATCTGTTCAAGGAGATTTGTATCCCCAAGGGTTGGAACGGCAGCGCTTCCAGGCTGATATGATTTTATGATGAACGGGGTGAGGATATGGCGTTACCTGAGGGTTTCCTGCAGGAACTTCGGGACAGCAACGAGATAGTTTCTGTCATTGAAAATTATGTCGAGCTGAAACGCTCCGGCAGCACATATTCCTGCCGATGTCCGTTTCATTCTGAGCGCACGCCGTCGTTCCATGTTTACCCGAACACGCAGAGCTATTATTGCTTTGGCTGCGGCGCGGGGGGCGACGTCATCACGTTTATTCGCACTATTGAGAACCTCGACTACATCGAAGCCGTGAGGTTCCTTGCGCAGCGTTCCGGCATGGCTATGCCCGAGGACCGCGACGATGACTCCACCCGCAGACGCAGACGCCTTTATGAAATGAACCGCGAGGCCGGCAAGTTTTTCCACAGACAGCTTTTTTCGCCTGAGGGCGCAGATGGCTGGAATTACATCACAGGACGCCAGCTGACCGAGCATACTATAAGGCATTTCGGGTTAGGATATGCAGTGAACGACTATCACAAGCTGCACTATTACATGCGCAACCTCGGCTTCTCAGAGGACGAGCTGGTGGAAGGTTCCCTGCTTGTGCGGAACAACAACCGCGTTTATGATAAGTTTGTCAACCGCGTGATGTTCCCGATATTTGACACAAGGGGAAACATCATCGCTTTCGGTGGACGCGCTCTCGCTTCGGACGCGCCTGCAAAGTACCTCAACAGCTCTGAGACCTACGTCTTTCAGAAGCGCGACAATCTGTTCGCACTGAATTATGCGAAGAACTCCAAAGCCGATTACTTCATTCTCTGCGAGGGCTACATGGACGTTATTTCCATGCACCAGGCAGGGTTTGACAGCGCTGTGGCTACCCTGGGTACTGCGATAACCGCGACCCAGGCGCGGCTTATCGGGCGCATGGGCAAATCCGAGGTGATTTTGTCCTATGACAGCGACGGACCGGGGCAGAAAGCGGCTTCCCGCGGGATAAACCTGCTCAGCGAAGCAGGCGTCAAGGCGAGAGTGCTGCAGATGACCGGCGCCAAGGACCCCGACGAATACATCAAGAAATTCGGCGCGCAGGCGTTCGCGCATCTCATCGAGAGTTCCGGTGGAGCGATAGATTACGAGATGGGGAAGCTGTGCGTCGGGCTTGACCTCAACAAGGAAGAGGACAGAGCCGCTTACCTCAAGAAAGCGGTGACGTTCCTTGCGCAGATAAGGAGCCAGCTGGAGCGCGCAGTCTATGTTTCAAAGGCTGCGGAAACAGCGAGGGTACCGTCGGAAACGGTTCGCTATGCGGTGGAGAGCGAAATTGCACGACAAAAGAAGAAATCCGACCGCGACGAGTACCGCACGCTTATTTCCCCGCGCAACACCGACAAGGTGAACCCGGAGGCTGCCAGGCTTCCGCGGGAGGAGAAAGCGGAGCGCGGCATAATCTGCTTCGCGTTCCATAATCCCGAAAAGCTTGCCGTCCTGCGGAGGAAGCTTCCCGGAGGGTTCGCGACGGATTTCAACCGGCGCGTGTTCGAGTTCATGGAGCAGAAGCACAATTCCGGCGAAAATCTCACTGGGGGAATGTTCAACGAGGCGTTCACGACTGAGGAAGTCGGGCGCATTTATGGCACTCTGAATGACTTTTCGCAGTTCGCGAATTCAGAGGAAGCGGTAAACGATTATATCAAGGTGCTCAATGAGTATCATGACAATATAAATCAGATAGAAGCCGGCAGCATGACTGAAGACGACCTGCTGTCACTGGCACAAAAGCTAAAGGAGAAGAAAAGCAAATGACAGAGAACAACGGCACCGGAGCATCGCTCCGCGACCTGCTCGTGCAGGGAAAGCAGAAAGGCAGCCTCACCACAAAGGAGATAACCGATGTGCTGGAGGAACTGAATTTCGACGCAGAGCAGATAAACGGGCTTTATGAGGAGCTTGACAACCTCAATATCAAGATAGTTGACGACTACACCGCGGACCTTGATATAGAAAGCCTTATCGACCTTGCGGAGTCGGAAAATGCCGACGAAAGCTATGACACCGACGGAATGCTCGCGGACGACTCCGTGAAGCTTTACCTCAAGGAAATAGGCCGTATCCCGCTGCTAACCACTGAAGAGGAGATAAAGCTTGCAGAGCGCATGGCAAATGGCGACCCCGCAGCCAAAAAGCGCCTGAGCGAAGCAAATCTCCGCCTTGTGGTAAGTATCGCAAAGAAGTACGTCCGTCGTGGAATGCAGTTCCTCGATCTCATTCAGGAGGGCAACCTGGGACTTATCAAGGCGGTGGACAAGTTTGATTACACAAAGGGCTTCAAGTTCTCGACATATGCGACATGGTGGATAAGACAGTCCATAACCCGTGCCATCGCCGACCAGGCAAGAACTATCCGTATCCCCGTGCACATGGTTGAAACCATCACCAAGGTCAAGAAGATGCAGAGCCAGCTTCTCCACGAGAATGGCTACGAGCCCACCGAGGACGAGATAGCGGAAAAGCTCAACATGCCGCTGGACAAGGTGCGCGAGATAATCCGCATCGCGCAGGACCCTGTTTCGCTTGAAACGCCTATCGGTGAGGAAGAGGACAGCCACCTCGGCGACTTTATCCCCGACGAGGACGCGCCCGCACCCGCAGACGAGGCATGTAACAGCGTGCTCAAGCAGACTCTGGGTGAAGTTCTCGACACTCTCACCGACAGGGAAAAGCGCGTAATAATCCTGCGTTTCGGTCTTATCGACGGCAGACAGAGAACTCTTGAAGAGGTCGGACAGGAATTCCAGGTAACGCGTGAGCGAATTCGTCAGATAGAAACAAAGGCGCTGCGTAAGTTACGCCACCCCACGCGCAGCAAGAAACTCAAGGACTTCCTGGAATGATCGTCACCGCGTGTACATAAGAATGATCCAACAACACTGGAAAGGATAAAAAATGAGCAACACTAAAGTTATCAGCGAGCTTCTTGAACGGGGCAAGCAGAACGGAAAGCTCACCACCAAGGAGATAACCGACGCCATTGAAGAAATGGACATCGACGCCGAGCAGATAAACAAGCTCTATGACGATCTCGAAGCCAATAATATCGAGATCGTAGACGATATCGTTACGGGCGACCTTGACACTGCGCTGGATTACACCACGGACGATGACAGCGACTATTCCACCGACGGAATTGCGGTAGACGACCCGGTCAAGGTGCACCTTAAGGAGATAGGCCGTATCCCGCTGCTTTCCGCTGAGGAAGAAATACAGCTTGCCGAGAAGATAAGCTCCGGTGACGAATACGCCCGCGACAGGCTCATTGAGGCAAACCTGCGCCTTGTTGTCAGCATCGCGAAGCATTTCGTCGGCCGCGGAATGCCTTTCCTTGATCTCATTCAGGAGGGTTATATCGGTCTTATCAAGGCAGTCGAGAAGTTCGACCACACCAAGGGCTACAAGTTCTCGACATATGCAACATGGTGGATAAGGCAGTCCATTTCAAGGGCTATTGCGGACCAGGCGCGTACTATCCGCATTCCCGTTCACATGGTCGAGACCATCACCAAGGTGAAGAAAGCGCAGAACCTGCTCCTCCACCGCAACGGTCACGAACCCACCGTCGAGGAGGTCGCAAAGGAACTCAACATGACCCCGGAGCGCGTGCGCGAGATAATCCGCATCGCACAGGACCCTGTTTCGCTTGAAGCCCCTGTCGGCGAGGAAGAGGACAGCTTCCTGGGTGATTTCATTCCAGACGAGGACGCACCCGCGCCTATCGACAGCGCTATGCAGTCCGTGTTCAAGGACGAACTGAACAAGGCGCTTGACACGCTCCCCGCAAGAGAGCGCGACGTGCTGAAGTTCCGTTACGGTATCGGCAGCGACCGCTCGCATACTCTTGAAGAGGTAGGCAAGGAGTTCCAGGTGACCCGCGAGCGTATACGTCAGATAGAAGCAAAGGCGCTGCGCAAGCTGCGTCAGCAGTCCAGAAGCAAGAACCTCCGCATATTCCTTGATTGATGATATCCATGGAATTGCGTACATAAACAGTTAATCCCCCTGCTTTACAGGGGACATCAAAGGGATATAGTCGCAAACCCGCATTATAAAAGGAATAGTAGTGCCGCACAACCAACGCAGACCATACCCTAACCAATAAAAAGGACGCTTTTCACTGAAAGGCGTCCTTTTTCTATATATAAATATAGTATAGACATTCGGCAAACCAGAAATCGAATGGCATAAAAGGGAGAGTTTTTTCAAGCTCTCCCTTTTTGCTGATAAATCTGCCTGTTGCTCAATTTATAGCATAAGCGTTTGTTAATAAATAACAAAGATTTCATCGCCATGCACAAAACGCAGACGAACTATTTGGCATAATAGCCGAATTTGTTTGCTTCACAATATACCAAAACAATCCAAAAAGGAGACTATTATGTTGAACATTCTCTATAACACCAAGTCGCCCCGATGCAATTCCAGTAAGTGCTTTGCCTATTGGGACGGAAAATGCTCTGCTTTGGTAAGCAGCAGCTTTAAGGGCGGCTGCCCTTTCTTCAAAGATAAGGAAGCGAAAGCATCAGAAGATTTACGCTGCAAGGATAGGGTTGAAAAGTGGAAAGCAGCACAGAAAAAATAAATCCGCAGAAATTCCTATCTTTAAGAAAGGCGATGATTATTATGAATGCAATATTTCAGATGCTAAATCCGAGCAATACGCTGACGGTCAACCGCCTGCTGGCTCACGCAATAGGACTGTCAGAAGCAGTGGTTTACGCCGCCATCATATCGAAATGTAGCTACTATGAACGCAACGGTATGCTTGACGACAGCGGCTGGTTCTACTCAACCGTTCCCGACCTTGAAGCAAGTACCGCTCTTTCTGAGTATCAGCAGAAACGCTGCATAAAGAATCTGGTGGACGCCGGGCTTATTGAAAGCAAGAACCGTGGACTTCCCGCCAAGCGCTGTTTTCGCATAATCGAGGATATTGAACTTATTTCAAACCTCATTTCACAAGGAGAGAAAAAGCAGTTGTCTATAAAACCGGCTGCTGTGCAGTCCTACGAAAAGAAACGTAAGAACAGGATTGACGCACAACAGCCTTGCTCCGCAGAAACTACGGAGCAGGAGAAAAACACCACCATTAACGACTTTGGAGCTTGCTCCGAAGAAACTGCGGAGCAGCCGGGAGAGGAATTTACTATACTGCTCCCAAGAAACTTCGGAGCAAGCTCTGAAAAATCCGTCCTCCCCTCATTATATAAATCTAAAGATAATAAATCAAAAGAAAATAATCCTCTATCAATCAATCCAAATGACGGCGCTGATTTGATGGATAGGATTGATTCTTCAATTCCGAATACGGTTTCCTCCGATGAACGGACGGACTACACGGATATTATCCGGGAGAACATCGGTTATGATTATCTTCTCGAAAGCAGCCCGTCACAGAAAGGCAGGATAAACGAAATCGTCGGAATAATGCTTGACGTGGTATGCTCCACCAAAAAGTATATCCGTGTGAACGGCGAGGACTTCCCGCAGAGCGTTGTAAAATCACAGTTCCTCAAACTGGACAGCACCCATATTGAGTATGTGATTACGGCGCTCGACAAGAATACAAGCGATGTACGGAACATCAGGGCGTATCTCATAACGGCTCTGTATAACGCCCCGCTGACGATCGACAGCTTTTATTCGGCAATGGTCAATCACGATATGTACGGAAGTAAATGAGGGTGCTAAAAGCACGGAAAGGACATTCTATGAAAGCAATTGCAATCTACAATCACAAGGGCGGCGTAGGAAAGACCACAACGGCTATCAACCTCGCAAACGAGCTTGCCGAGCGTGGAAAGGTGCTTGTAATCGACTTTGACGGACAGGCTAACAGTTCCCGTTTCTTCGCAGAACCGAGGGCGGGGCTTGAAACAGCGCTGATAAAGAGGAACTGCCTGACGACTGTGGCGAAAAGCTCCACCAGATACCCTCACATCGACATTCTTACGGCGACCTCGGCGCTTAACCTTGTGGCGGCACAGTTTGAGCAGCTCCCGGAAGATGTTCAGACAGCCAACGTGAGAAAGGTGCTGACTTTCGACCGCAGCTATGAATACGCAGTCCTCGATCTGCCGCCGGCTCTGACAAAGCTGACAGAAAAGGTAATTACGCTCTCCGACAGCGTGTTCGTTCCCATCGAGCTTGGAACATTCGCAATTCAGGGCATTCCCGCTGTAACAGGAGCGCTCGCAAACTGCAATGCCAGATTCGGCGGCTGTATCGTGAACAAATTCGACAAGGAAAATCCCGCAGATACAGAGCTGCTGGAATTTCTCAAATGCACCCTCGGAAACAAGGTGCTGAACACTACCATTCCTTTCAGCCGTGTTATCAAAAACTCTTTCAGCTACAAACTGACCGCAAAGGAATACATGAAATGGACGGCTGCGGCGCAGGCATACGAAGACTTGGCGGCGGAAATCATTGAAAGGCTTGGTGAGGAATAATGAGCAGGAAGTTGCAGCTTGACAGCTCCATAGCGGCGGATATTCAGACGGTCAACGCCGACAGCTACATAGACAGTCTGAAAATGATAGACATCGACAACATCGAGCCGAACAGAAACAATTTCTATGAAATCTCCGAGATAGAATCTCTTGCGGACGATATAGAGCGCCAGGGCTTAATGAACGCTCTGGTCGTTTCGGAAGACGACGGCAGGTATGAGCTTATCAGCGGTCATCGCCGTCTGGCGGCGTTAAAGTCCCTTATCGCTGACGGGCGCAGGAGAAGCGGTAAAGTTCCCTGTTTCATCAAAGGTGCAAAGCCGAACAATGAAAATGTGCTATTTATAGCACGTTGACAAAGGTACGCATAATAAGTGAAGTTACAAAAGCACATTATTCCAATTTGTGACGCCATGTTGATTAAAATATGATATAATTTTATTGAGGAAATTTTGAATTTGATGTAGTATTTGCTGCTAAAAACGTAGTATATAGTTGAAGCCGGAAAGGAGGCGATAAGATGATAGAAGATGAAAAAATCGTTGAATTGTTTTTCAAACGGTCAGAGCTAGCTATACGGGAGCTTAACAACAAGTACGGCAAAGCCTGCCACAGGCTGTCATACAACATTGTGAACGACAGGCAGGACGCTGAGGAATGTGTAAACGACGCTTATCTGGGAGCATGGAACGCCATTCCGCCGGAAAAACCTGATCCGCTGCTGACCTACCTTTGCAAGATCGTTCGGAATATTTCTTTGAAAATGTATTACAGGAAAAAAGCTGCCAAGCGAAGCAGCACTTACACGATCGCTATGGAGGAAATCGAAGCCTGCATAGCAGCACCGAGCACGGTAGAAACCGAATTTGAAGCAAGAGAGCTGGCGCGGATCATCGAAAGTTTTCTGGATACACTGACCGCCGAAAATCGCGTTATCTTCATGCGGCGGTATTGGTTTTCAGACAGCTGTAAGGATATAGCCGGGCTTGTAGGGCTTACAGAGAAAAATATTACTGTCCGGCTGACCCGTATCCGCGAGAAGATGAAGCTATATTTGATTGAAAGAGAGGTATTCGTATGAATGCAAAGAAGTTTTCCGACGCTATGAGCGAACTTGACACAAAATATGTCGATGAAGCTCTCAACTACAAGAAGAAAGCCAAAAAGCACATTTGGGTAAAGTGGGGGGCTATTGCAGCTTGCTTGTGCTTGATGATACCATTGACCGCATTTGCCGTTGATATAATTCAATATAATGCAGCGGTTGATTATCTCAATTCTCTCGGCATTGCTGTTGAAGATTTGAGCGACTATTCTCATAAAGAAATAAAAGAAGCTGCAAAAACGATTGACGCAGGAGAAAGTAACCCGTTGACTGAAGAAATCCTTAGTCTAATACCAGAAAACAAAGAACCGCTCGATACACCGACGCAGGTAACATCTGAGCAAATTAAAGAACTAACACCGACCATGACAAGAGAAGATGTTCTTTCTCTTTTAGGTGACACACAAGATGTTGGCTCAGGCATTTATATATATCTTTACGAAGTAGACCAACAATACCTGCTGCGTATTCCTTTTGCAAGCGATGAAGCACAATTAGGTGTAACAGGAGAAGATTTGCTAAAGGCATTGGTTCCCATTTCTGGAGATATTGCTCCTATGGTCTATGTAAATGATACGCTTTATCAAATCGTTGACTCTCAACCCAACTTCGCAGATGAAAAAAGTTCTTTCAATTTGTTAGGAAAAATCGAAAACACAGTTAGTTCTTCGGAAGAACCAAAAGAAAATTTCCAAGCAAATGATGATATTGTAGGGGCTGCGGTTTATCAGTACGGCGATAACATTGTCGTTGAGTTTGAGGGAAAATACTGGTTATATGAACACTATCATAACACAGACTTTGACGGAAACTCAGACTGATATGCCCCACGCCCAAACAAGCCATACTTCTGATGAAAAAGTATCCGAACAAAACCTTCTTGCAAAGTAAATAAGTTTTCTATTTTACAAGGGCAGCCGAGCAAATCGACTGTCCTTTTTCTATGCCTATGGGCAAGAAAAGAAGCAGACATGGCAAGGATAAAATAAACCCACGCCGCCCAAACGCTAAAAATGTGCTATTTATAGCACAAAATCAGAACAGGAGGTATTGATCATGGCAGACGAAGTCGGCTCCGCTGCATTGCAGTCGGGGCAAAAAATCATCGAAGTGGGAGCTGAGCTTATCAAGCTCCTCGCTCCCCTCTTTGAAAAAATGCTGAAAGAACTGTACCGCAATTCCGTTGACAGCATTAATCAAATCGGCGGCAGCATTGCCGAGAAATTTGCGAAAGGTACCGTCACGAACGGCGAACTGCTGTACGAAGCCAACAAGGCGGAATGCGGCATTTCCACGACTAGCAATATCCTTTCCTCAGACGTGAAAGCGTTTGCGGCGAAAGCAAAGGAGTGCAAAATCCCCGTTGCGGTCGTGGGTAAGGGAGATAAGCAGACTATCGAATTCCTCGACCGTGACAACGGAATAGTCAATCAGATAACGCAGGAGATAATGCAGGAGCGATTGAAAGAAGCTCCGCAGAGTGTAAAGTGCTTTAACATCAGCGTCAACAACGTGACCGCTATGAAAGCCGCTTTTGAGGAACAGGGTTTAAGCTGCCAGTTCATGAAATCTGCGGACGGCAAGATAAAATGCGTCTATCCTGCCGAAAACGCTGAGCAGGTTGCCGTTGTCAAGGAAGATTACAAGCGTGTTCACGGCGAGATTTCAGACGATCTGGATATTCGGTCAGATGATAAAGGTATCATTATCGCCGATGACAAGCTCGGAAAGTACTTTGAATATTTGCCCATGAATAAGGCGCAGATGATGGAATTACTTCGGGAGCAGTTCGGCTATTCTGATGCAAAGGCAGATTTGGCGGCGAATAAAATCTGCCGCGACCTCAAGCTGGACAAGGATAAGTTCCTCGCTCATACGGAGCAGTACGAGAATCTCAATTCTCTGAAAACGAATATCCGATACCCCAGCGACGACCTTACCCTGCGGGATATGCGGTTTAATTCCGTAAATTTCAAGGACGGCGGCACGACAGGACGTCGTGGGGCGTTCGCCCAAAGTGCGGCAAGGACGCCGCACATACAAAGCGAACGCTCGTTGACGCATATTTTCATTTCAAATGGAGATAAAACCGCCGCCCTCACTCCGGAGGAAATGACCGAAACAGAGATGAAGAACATCTGTACCAACCGGCTCGGAATGACGGAATATCAGGCTGAAAAGGCTGTTGCAAAGTCCCAGAAAATCGACAGGCAGGTCAAGTCCAAAATCGAAGAACGCACGGTCGGCAAGGACGGAGTTTCGCGGAGCGTAGGCATTGAGAGAACCTCGCAGAATGGCTTTACACTAACGCTCTGCAATAAATCCAAGACTTACAATTTCAGCACGATAAACGTTGCGGATAAAATATCCAGAGATTTCAATATCCCTAAAGAAAACTCTGCACACATAATCGACAAGGCAAAAAAGCAGAGCGTTCTTCAGAACAAAATCCAGAATTCGCTGAAAAATCAGCCTGCCGCGCCGACTTCTCCAAAGCTCAAACTTAACGAAAGCAAGGGGTTGAAACATTGAAAAAGAAGAAACCTGATATGCTGACGATTTTGCTGTATGCAATTATCGTCTTTGCAGTTCTGTATGTTTCGGCGGGTCTTGGCGCGGCTATGGACTTGTCCGTGGACGATGAGGGCGTTCTGGATTTCAATGTGCTTATGACGCAGTTTGAAACCGTGCTTACCTCTACCGATACGGTCGGAGCGCATTTCACGGACTTTTCATCGTACAGTTTTAAGATAACGCTCATGGTGGCTTTCGCCCTCGGCATATATGCGCTTATGAAATACACTTCCCGAAAACGCCTGCACCGAAAGGGAGTAGAACACGGCTCGGCTCGCTGGGCGAACGAAAAGGAAGAAAAATTTCTTGCCGACAGGATGTCGGCAGAGAGCAAGCCAAAGCGCGGCAAGGACGCCGCGCAACAAAGCTTGCGGACGGCGACAAAGCCCGAAAAGAAAAAGGTTAAGAAATCACCGAAATCCCCGTTTGAAACAGACAACAATATCTTGCTCACGCAAGAAGTCCGAATGTCGCTGAACACTCGCCAGCACCGAGAAAATCTCAATGTACTGGTAATCGGCGGCTCCGGTTCTGGTAAATCGAGATTTTACGTCAAACCGAACATAATGCAGTTAAACACAAGTTATGTCGTAACCGACCCGAAAGGCGAACTGCTGCGCTCCTGCGGACGTTTGCTGAAAAAAGCCGGCTATGAAATTCGTGTATTTAACTTGATAGATATGTCGCACAGCAACAATTACAATCCGTTCAATTACATCTACGACAAGGACGGAAACATCAACAAGACCTACGTCATGAAAATGGTGAATTGCCTGATGAAGAACACGAAGCAGGAAGGCGCGTCCGGTGGCGACCAGTTCTGGGACGACAGCACAAAGGCGCTCACGCTTGCGATAGCCTTTTATCTCCTTGAAAAAGAGGACGCAAAGGACGTGAACGGCAACTCCCTCGACCGTAATTTCAGCACGGTAATGAAGATGATGAGGTTAGCGGAAATCTCCGAGCAGGACGAAAACCACCGCTCCCCGCTTGACGATATGATGGACGAGCTGAGAGCCGAAAATCCGCACAGCATGGCGGTTTCGTTCTATGCGGATTTCAAGAAAGCTCCCGCTGAAACTGCAAAGTCGATACTCATTTCTGCGGCTGTGCGGTTTGCGGCGTTCAATCTTCCGGAAGTCGCAGACCTGACGCACACGGACAACATACACCTCGATACTCTGGGCGACCGAAAGACCGCCCTCTTTATCATTATACCGTCCTCGGACGCTACGTTCAACTTCCTTGCGGCGATGATGTACACGCAGCTTTTTGATACGCTTTACGATACGGCGAATTTCAAGTACGGCGGCAGACTTCCCGTCCATGTGCGGTGTCTGCTCGACGAGTTCGCGAATGTCGGCACCATTTCGGATTTTGATAAACTGCTTGCAACAATGCGTAGCATGGAAATATCCGCAAACATCATAATTCAGAATTTGGCGCAGCTCAAAAAGATGTACGACAAATCATGGGAGATACTCACGGGTAACTGCGACAGCCTGCTGTTCCTCGGCGGGCAGGAAGCAAGCACCCTTGAAGCAATATCGAAATCGCTCGGCAAGGAAACCATTGACGTGGTATCCCAGAATCGCACACGAAGTCACAAATCTCCGTCAACCTCGGAGAATAACAGCATTTTGGGTAGAGAACTTATGACGACGGACGAACTCAAGGTCATGAAACCGAACGAGTGCGTACTGATCGTCCGGGCGCTCTACCCTTTTTTCTGTCACAAATTTGATATCGAAAAGCACCAGAATTACAAGTACCTGGAGGACAGCAACAAGAACTATGCCTATCTCATCGACGATTTGCATACCGAAAAAGCTCCGGATATGACCGAAATTTATTCGGAAACTGTGGAGCCGAAACCTGTTGCCCAGCCGGTCGATGATGAAAAGGATATTTCAGATATAGACGTTCCCGACGAGGAGGATAACATGACAAACCTTGACGAAGAATTTGACACAAAGGAAATCACCGCTGCTCTGAAACATCGACACAAGCGACTGGCAGGTCGCAGCCCAGTATTTCGTATCTTCTTCGCAGGCGTCGCAAATCATCAACGATACGGACGCAGGATTTCTCAACTTCCAACCGTTGATTCTCAATATGCAGATTTCCATACAGGGACTTATCATGAAAATCATTATGATTATAGCCAACGTCGTGGTAATCGCCCGTCTGTTTGAGCTGACGGTCTACACGATGATCGCGCCCGTTCCGCTGTCAACGTTCGCCTGCGACGGTTTATCAGATATCGGCAAGGGATTTCTGAAATCCTACGCCGCAGTAACGCTGCAATCGATAGTTCTTGCGATAATGTTCATCGCCTACGCCGCCGTGAACAATGCGCTCATAGCCGGTCGCATAGGCAGCTATAACCTTGCCCTTGACGGAATAATGGGACTGATAACAACGCTGACGCTGGGTATCGGAGTAATGAGTTCCGGCGCATGGGCAAAGCGGATAGTCGGCTCATCGTGAGGAGGAAGATAACTTGATAGAAATAAAGATACCGAAAGAAATCACCGAATACAAGGAGAAATTCCTGTTCGGGCTGACGATAAGGCAGTGCGTATGCGCTGTGGCAGCTCTCGCCGTCTGCGTTCCGCTGTACATCTTCGGAAAGGATTTCCTCGGAGATGATGTTGTCGGCTGGCTGGTTATCCTGATAGCCGTGTCGATATTCGCGTTTGGCTTTTTCAGATACGACGGTATGCCGTTTGAGAAATTTCTGGCTTTGCTGTACAGACAGAAATGGGTCGAGCCGCAGAAACGCAAGTATGAGGAACTTCCCGTTTTCTGGGACTGCCGTAATGAAATATCCGAGGACGAGATAGCTCATCAGATTGCAGAGCAGACAAATAAAATCCGAAAGGAGAGAAAGAAGAAATGAGTATGTTTTCTTCAAAGACCGACACGACCGAAAGTTCCGCAAAGGACTTGGACAGGGTGCGCCTTGCGAAGCAGAAAAAGCCTAAAAAGACAAAGGAAAAGACTGTCCGTAAGGTCGCCAGAACCGTGCAGGACACAATCCCTTATGAACACGTTCACGGGAAGTACATTTTTGAGGTAGAGAAAAACCGCTATTCCGTCACTTATTCTTTTTCAGATGTGACTTACGACGCTGCGGACGCAGCCGAGCAGGAGCGAATATTCCTCGCCTACGGGGATTTGCTCAACAGCTTTGATACCTCTGACGATATCCAGATAACGCTCCACAACAACGTTATCAATCAGAAAGAGTTTTCAAGTCAGATACTTCTGAAGCACGCCGGCGACGGCTTTGACGAATACCGCGACGAGTACAACGAAATGCTTTTGGATAAAATGCAGCAGGGTCAGAACGGCATTACCACAAAGAAGTATTTCACGGTGACAGTCACGGCGGCTACTCTGGAACTGGCGCAGCAGAAACTCGCCGCAAAGGAACTGTATATGCGGAGCTGTTTTCAGAAAATCGGCAGCAACATCGAAAAGCTGAAAGCTAACGAGCGTATCTGCATTATTGCAGATATTTTCTGCGGCGTTAATCAGGAGATACGCCCGATAAGCAGTTCGGAGTTCCTGCGCGGCGCGGAAAAATCGCTGTGCTGCCCCGATTACTTTGAGTTCAAGAAAGACTATTTCATGTACAACGACAAATTCGCGCGAATGGTCTATCTGAAACATCTGCCGTCCTCGCTGGTGGACGATATGCTGAAAGACCTCTGCGAAACCTCGCTGCCGATAGTGGTAACGGTGAACATCGCCCCTGTTGAGCCGAGCGAAGCTATAAAGGTCGTAAAGCGGCAGCTCACCGCAATGCGCTCCAACAAAATGCAGAAAGAGAAAAAGGCGTCGCAGCATGGCGTATACTCTGACGTGATTTCGGATGACCTGAAACAGTCCCTTTCGGAAGCCGAAGAACTGCTGAACGATTTGCAGAGCAAAAATCAGAAGATGTTCCTGCTTAATCTGGTGGTAATGGTGACGGGAACCAGCTTTGACGAACTGGATAACAACACGGATAAAATCGAAGCCGTGTTCCGTAAGCACGTCTGCACTACTTCAAGAGCAAACTTTCAGCAGGAGGACGCTATGGCAAGCTGCTTGCCCCTCGGAAACTGCCGCTTAAAAGTGCGCCGTACCCTGACTACGGAAAGCGCCTGCGTATTTATGCCGTTCAATTCAAAGGAGCTGTCGCAGAAAGGCGGCGTATATTATGGCTTAAATCAGACTACTAACAATCTGATTATCTTTAACCGTGCGAGCCTTATCAATGCCAACGGCTTTATTCTCGGCTGCCCCGGTGCGGGTAAATCTTTCAGCGCAAAGCGAGAAATGCTCAATGTGTTCTTGGCTACTAATGATGATATTATCATCGTTGACCCCGAACGAGAGTACACAAATCTCGTTAAGGCTCTCGGCGGCGAGCTGCTCTACATATCCGAGAGCAGCGATACTCACCTTAATCCGCTTGAAATCTCCATTGAAGAATACAACAAGGGCGAAGATGTGGTAAGCTCCAAGTACGACTTTTTCCTGTCGTTCTTTGAAACCATCATGGGAAAACAGGGCATTTCTCCCGAACAGAAAACTATTATCGACAACTGCCTGCATGAGGTCTACCGCGATTTTCTGCTCGGCAAAACAACGGAAATGCCTACGCTCAAGGATTATTACGATATTCTGTCAAAGCAGACCTCGGAGGAAGCAAAGCCGCTGTATATGTCCCTTGAACTGTATGTAAACGGCTCTATGAAAACATTCTCCTACCCGTCCAACGTGAACGTCAATAACTGTGTTATCGTGTACGACATCAAGGATTTGGGCAAGCAGCTAAAACCGCTGGGAATGATGGTCGTTCTTGAAAACCTTTGGGACAAAATCGTCCGCAACCGTGAGCGCGGTATCCGTACCCGCATTTACATAGACGAGATATATCTGCTGTTCCGCAATGAGGAAAGCGCCAACTTCCTGTTTGAGCTGTACAAGCGCGCAAGAAAATAGGGCGGCATTCCGACCGGAATTACGCAGAACGTCGAGGATTTGTTGAAATCCGATACGGCGCGCTCCATGCTTTCAAATTCGGAGTTTATCCTCATGCTCAATCAGGCGGCGAGCGACCGTGACAAGCTGTCGCATCTTCTGAAAATACCCGAAAACATGATGAGTTTCGTTACCGGCGCGCCGGCAGGCTCCGGTCTGATTTACTGCGGACTTAACGGCTCTCTGCCTTTCAAGGACGATTTTCCTACGGACACAAAGCTGTACAAGCTTATGACTACGAAATTCGGCGAGTAATGCTCAGATAGTATAGGGGTGATATATTTGAAAGTCATTACCGAAAAAGGCGGCGTAAAGGCTCATTCTGTGAACGACCGTTCTATTGAACACAGCGTATCTCAGAAAACGGAACTTTCCAAGAAGAACGAAAAGGCGCTTTCGGGCAAAACTGAAAGAACAGTACGCCGTTCTGAAAAAGATGAGCCTATGCCGCACCACAGTGGATCGGTGCCAACCGAACGGCGGCAGTTTGCCGAACGCAAGGAACACGCCAGCGGCAAAGCTGCTGACCGCAAAATCCCGCTTTCAAAATCTGCAACTCCTGTTGGCGTTCCAAGAACCAAAATTAAAACTTCCGGTTCTTCCGAGAAAATAACACCCACTCCGTTCCGACCGCCGAAGCAGTACAAGTTGTCACCTCATCAGCCGAAAAACAAGAAATACAAAGTCTTGAAAAACGGCACGGTTGCTAACGGAACGCTCACCAAGCGGAAAGAGCGTGTAATTTACAGCCTGCAGCAGAACAAAAAGCTGCGGAAAATAAAGCGGAAAAAGATTGATAAATCCCGTCTGAAGCTGCTCAAATCCTTTAACAGACAGCAGAAAAAGATTTTCCGAAAAAAAGCTGAGCTTATTTCCATTGCCATGGGCGGCGTTGCTCCGGAAAAGGTGAATATTTCAAAGTGCCGCAGACTTTCCTCCGCAGCGAAAACCGCCGCTAACATTGCAGTAAAGCCTGCGGAGGTGCTGAAAAAGGGCTTTGTAGCGCAGGCTGAGAAATCCGACGATAACGGCGTTAAAGCCGCGAAACTCGGCGTTCAGATATACGACCACGGCACCAGCGGAGTTAAAACCGCCGCAAATGCCGGAGTGAAAACAGCCAAGAACGGCTCTAAAATCACCAAGAGGGTTTACCAGAAAATCCACAAACCTACATCTGCGGAATTACGGCGAAAACTGCGGAAACGCGTAAATCATAACATCACGGCAGAAGCCAAATTCCTCGCCAAGCGAGCCGTGAAGAAAGGCGCTGCCAAAGCCGGAAAGGCTGCTGCTCAAACCGCCAAGACAGCCGCTAAAGCTGCGCAGAAAGCGACACAGGCGGCAGGCAAAGCGATCGCCGGGGCGCTATCTAAGATAGCGTCGTTTATTTCGTCCACAATGCCGTACAGCCTTATCATTATCGGCGTGATACTGATAGTTCTGGTTATCTGTTTGTGCTTTGCCGAAATGATAGGTGGCGCAGGCGGTTCTGTCGCCGGCGGCGGTGCATGGCTTGTCGATGATAACAGTAATCAGACCCCCGAACAAATCTACGAGGGTTACAAGGAGTTCATCGAACAGGCAAAGGACGTCATGGAAAAACAGGCGAAAGACGCTCTGAAAGACACGGTGACGGGATTTTGCGACGGAGATACTACTGCTCCCCGAAAAATAATCCAGTACATCGACAAGAGCCACAACAACACGTTCTACCCCGCCAAAGGCGCTGACAGGACTATAAATTCGTGGATAGACGCTTTCGGTACGGACGATTACGCAGATTATATGTCCCTGCTTTTCGTACTTATGACAAGGGAGAAACAGCAGGCTGACGGAGTTTCAGACGGCGAAATATACGACTTCGATTTCAAACGCGAGGATTTCGAGGAGTTCATGAAAACCGTCAATCAGAATTCCTGCCGCTGGGGTGATACGTTCGTTTACAAGACTGCAGTCGAAACCTCGCCCGTGGCTTGCCCCGGCGAGAACTGCAAGACGAAATACAAATCCGACCGCTGCGCCTATTACACGGACGATGACGGTCACAAGCATTATTACTGCAAAGGACACCCGTACTGTCCTATCAATCACACCAAGCTGACCATCAAGTTCTATACGGTCAAGGATTATTACAACGAAGATTATCCCGAAATCTACGATTTCACGGATAACGAAAAGGCAAGGTATCAGGCCTCAAAGGCGATAATACAGAGTATGCTTGATTATTGGGAGGGTGGTATCAATTAAGAAACTGTACAATTCATTTATGGGCAAAAGCGTTAAACAGCGCATATTCATCTGCATTATTGCAGTCGTGCTGCTGACGTTTTTGTTCTTTATCATAAAGGCGAATACCTTTGATATGGCGCCCGATACGGCAGAGGGAGCCGAACCAGCTGACCGTCCGCAGTTCCACATCAGCCTTGTTGACATAGGACTGCTCGCCGCCGTGACAGGCGCATACGTCATTCACAAAATCCGTGAAAAACGGAAGCAAAGGAGATTGTAGATTGAATACAGACGAGAAGATCGCCGCCTATTCCGAAAAGGTCGAGGTCAAGAAAAAGAAGCTCGACGAAATTAATACGGTGATCGAAAAGAAGAAAACTGCCGCCGCGGCTCTGAAAGCGGATATTGACGCTCTTTCAAAGAACATATTTGAGCTGGAAGCACAGCGGCTTTTCAGAATGCTGAAAGACAAGGGTATCGGCATTGGAACAGTCATTGAAGCTGTCAGCACGGGTATTTTCGATGAAAACAGCGCTGCGGACGGCAAAGAAAACGGTGCTATAAATAGCACAATCAAACAGGAAGAAAACAAGAATGAAACTGGTAATAGCGGAAAAACCGTCGGTAATGCGTGATATTGCCGCCGTTCTCGGCGCAGCGCAAAAGACCGCCGACGGAGCGCTTTGCGGCAACGGATACATAGTCACATCGGCGAGAGGACACCTTGTCCGGCTGAAACAGCCCGACGAATATAACGAGGGCTATAAGAAGTGGTCGCTTTCCGACCTGCCCATTATGCCGGATTTTCAGTTCATCCCGATAGATAATGCGGTTTCAGTTCTGAAAACGCTTGCCCGGCAGATGAACAGTTCCAAAATCGACGAGATTATTGAAGCAACGGATGCCGGACGTGAGGGCGAGTGCATTTTCAGATACATATACGACTACATCGGCTGTACAAAACCGGTGCGCCGTCTGTGGATCTCCTCCATGACCGAGGCGAGTATCCGTGCCGGGTTCGCTGACCTTAAACCGGCAAGCGAATACGATAATCTTTATTCCGCAGGTTTTACCCGCAGCAAGATAGACTGGCTGTGGGGCATAAATCTGACGCGGCTCTACACAAGCTATTTCGGCGCAAAATGCTCTATCGGGCGCGTCAGAACGGCTGTACTGAATATGCTTGTTCAGCGCGAAAACGAGATAAGCAATTTCGTGAAGCGCCCTTTTTATAAGGTGAAACTCTCAAACGGCGCTGAATGGTTTGACAACGATGTAGACTGCCTTTCCGAAAGAATCGCCGCTAAAAAAATACTTGAAATTTGCAAGGGTCAGCCGGTTACGGTAAAGAGCATAACCTCCCAGAAGAAAAAGGAGAACCGCCCTCTGCTGTTCTCGCTCACCTCTTTGCAGATAGCCGCAAACGATGAGCTGGGATTTTCAGCGGCGAGAACGCTCTCCATTATGCAGAGCCTTTACGAAAAGAAACTGCTAACCTATCCGAGAACGGACAGCAGCTGTCTGACGGACGATATGGCAGAAATCCTCTCCGGACGCGTTGAAATGCTCCGCGCTTTCGAAGAAAAGGCGGTAAATATTCTTCTGTCAAACGGGCTGAATATTGACGGCAGGATAATCAACAACGCAAAGGTGTCCGACCACCATGCGATTATTCCCACCGAGAATATCGGGAACGCTATAAATATGGAGCTGACCGTCGACGAAAAACAGATTTTACATCTTGTTATCCACAGGCTGCTGGAAGCCCTTTCGGCGCAGTACGAATACATGGATATTGAATACGTCTTTGATATTTGCGGCGAAACATTTAAGCTGAAACAGAAAAAGCCTGTCAACCTCGGTTGGAAAGCGCTTTGCCCCGATGATGTCGAGATACCGCCGGAAATAAACTATTCCGAAAACGATACATTTTATGCGGAAGATATATTTATTACAGAGGGCGAAACCAAGCCGCCGAAGCGCTACACGGAAAGCTCGCTCTTAAAGGCGATGGAGAATATCGACCGCCGCATAGAGGACAAGGAACTTTCCGGATATGTTTCCGAAAGAGGGTTAGGTACCCCCGCAACAAGGGCAGCGATCATCGAAAAGATACTCGCGGACGGCTATGCGGAGCGCAAGAACAAGGTTATTTCCGCGACTGAAATGGGAATAAAGATGATAAATTTCGTCCCTTCCGAAGTTAAGTCCGTCGAAATGACCGCCGCAATGGAATTACAGCTTGCCACAATAGAGAACGGCACCGCCAGCGCCGATGAGGTAATCAGCAGCATTACGGAGAAAATCAAGGCTATCATTGAAGCCGAAAAGCACAGGGCGCATACTCCCGTCGCTGAGCCGAGAACTGTACAGAGAATTCCGGTCGGTAAATGCCCGAAATGCGGCGGCAATGTATATAAATTCGTTCGGGACAATACGGGTATATTCTACTGCGAAAAGGCTCCCAAGGACTGCATTTTCCGTGTTTACGAAGACGATTATTTCTTCACATCTAAGGGCAAAAAGCTGACAGAACCCATGATGAAAAATCTGCTGTCGCACGGAGAAGTCAAGGTCAGCGGTTTCAAATCCGAGAAAACCGGAAACAGCTACAATGCTGTCGTTTCTTTTGCAGACAGAACCGACAAGAACGGAAACGCCAAAATCGGCTTTACAATGCGTTTTGAGGACAAGAAGAAAAGGTAATCTCCGCTTGCGATAAAGCGGAGATTTTCATTATTCGTAGTGATAACGGCAGGAAATTATATAAAGCTGACCGTCCTCGACCTTGTAGACAAGCCGATTTGTATCGTCGATCCTGCGGCTCCAGTAGCCACTCAGGTTGTGTTTCAGCGGTTCGGCTTTTCCTATTCCGTCAAAAGGGTCACGCTCAATATCCTTGATGAGCAGGTTAATTCGTTTCAGAGTTTTTCTGTCCTCGCCCTGCCAGTGAAGGTAATCCGCCCAAGCCTCGTCAGTCCAGAGTTTAATCATCGTCCTCTACCTCGACAAGTTCGTGCCTGGAAACCTTTCCTGCATTGAGCTGAGCGATAGAACGGTTGATGTGAGCCATATTCGCAGGGCTGTAGAAATAATCGTCAGCTCTGTTGTGAAGTGTGACCTCAAACGGAATTCCGTCGCAGCGGATAGTCTGCTTGATGAACATATTGAATGCCGTTGACATATTAAGTCCCAGAGCATTGAAAATCTGTTCAGCCTTTGCTTTATCTTCGCAGTCCACACGCATAGTAACACTTGTTGTTGCCATAAAATCATCTCCTTCAGCACTATTATACTTACTCTGTACTTATATTGTACATCAAAAAGCATACTTTGTCAATATTAAATTTATAAAGAAAGGTGGAAAATAATGTACTTTTTCAAAGTTGACATATCGAGCTTTGACGATGAAGCCGAAACCGTGTTCATTATCCCCGAACAGAACGCTGACGAAAACGGTGTTCCCTTTGAGGAAAAGATAATCACACAGACGGCTGAATACAAGGCTTTCGTTAAACGTACAAAAACGGCGCTTGTCGATTGCGCCTACACGCAGTACCAGACAGAAGCTGTCGCAGACGGCTTGAATTCCGAGAAATTCGCCCAGCTTGAAGCGGAGGGAAAGCTCGCTGTAATCGACGCAAACACCTACTCCATTTCAACGGGCAAATCCGCAAAAAGCAAGGGAAAGAAGAATTTCACGACCTACCTCATCATAGGCGGTATCGCTGTCGCGGCGGTCATTCTCATTGCGGTTTCGGCTTTATCCGGCAGTAATAAAACCGACGCTCCCGCAGAAACGACGGAAATTTCCGCAACTATGGAAACAGCAGAAACCGCCGTTCTGACCGAGGAAACCACTACAACAGAAACAGAAATTCCCCTTGTGGAATCCTCCGAACAGGGCGAAGCAGACGTCCCCGTAAGCGAAACCTCATCAGCCGAACCGCCTGCGGAAACTTCCGAAATCGGCTATACCAACAGCGGTTACAGTTCCTCCTCAAATTCCGGCGCAAGCGGAGTTTACACTATAACTTTCTACCCGAACGGCGGCGAGGGTACTCTTGATAGCATTTCGGCAGAAGCCGGACAGTATGTCGTTCTTCCCTCTGCCGAAAGCGCGTCAAAATCCATATCCCGGAAAGGCTACAAGCTGCTCGGCTTTTCGGACAATACGGACATTGCGTATCCCCTTTATGACTACAAAATGCCGTATGAAAATGTAAAGCTGTTCGCCGTCTGGGAACCGGACACATTCACCGTAAATTACAATTCTAACGGCGGCACGGGTCAGCTCTCACGGGCGGAGGTCAGATACGGCGACAGCGTTCCTCTGCCGAAAGATGTTTCAATATACCGGGACAGTCTGTTCCTGACAGGCTGGGCGAAAACGGATAACGCCAAATCTACGTTAAAAAGCCTTACCATGCCTGCGGAAAACCTCACCCTATACGCCGTGTGGAGAAAGAAACCGCCGACAGCGAAAATCACTCTGCACTATGACGATAAGGTGCAGGTCATTGAAGCCGAAATCGGCTCAACGCTGGATATGCTCGATGATTTCGGCGTGACAAAAGACAGCGAGATAGTTTCCGGCTGGTACTTTGAAAATTCTCCCGTCTGTGTGGAGGATCTCGATGTTTCCGGGGACTGCGCTCTTTATGCAAAGTGGCAGAGTGCTACATATATCACAATTTCCGTTGACCGAAGCTATCTCAATAAAGCTGATATTGAATACAAAATGCCGTTGGATATGACTGGTTATGCGAAGCTCACTCTGCCCGTGGTTGACGATAAAAACGACATTTACAACAGCGTTTTCGGCGCCAAGACGGAGCTTGGCGCCGTTTGCCCAAAGCGCGGCACGGATGCCGCGCAACAAAAGCAAACCGGCTGCACCTACGGCTACTCCACCAAAAAGCAGAACGGAGATTTCGGCACGATCGAATATTACGGCGGCGTTGAAAGTAAGTTCAGCAAGAGTACAAAGCTCTACCGTGTTCTTAACGAATACGGCGGCGGTAATGGGACGGCTGAAAATCCGTATATCATCAACTATTACGACCAACTCCTGCGGCTTTCAGAACAGGGCGCAAAGGGATATTTCGTCCAGACAGCGGATATTGCGTTTCCGAGGAATACGAATAGAAATCCTATCAGCACGAAGAAAATCACCCGCGGTTACGAAAACAAATCCTACGATTATTTTGTGTACGACGGGCAGAGTTATTCTATCAAGAAAATTTTCGGCGACGGCGGTTTATTTGGTACTATTGCCGCAGGAACTATACAGAATGTTGTAGTTGACGGCGCAAATATCAAAGCCGGAAAGAATAAAAATCTCGGAGTAATCTGCAACGAGGTCGTATCCTACGCTTACCCCTCGACCGATACGAACGAATATTTTTCCACCGGAAATACACGGATAATCGGCTGTAAAGTTCTGAACAGCAAAATCACGGCTGACGGCGCTGAAAATATCGGAGGAATATGCGGTTTCGGCGGCGATATTTCAGATTGCATGGCGGACGGAATAACGGTCAGCGGCGGCAAAAGTATCGGCGGTATAGTGGGCAACGCCTGCATCGTGACAGGCTGTATCGCAAACAACATTACCGTCAGCGGCTCGGCTGTTTCCGCAGGCGGAATTGCCGGGACTGCTTACGGCGTGGAGCTGTTCAACAGTGGAGAAAAGCCGCACTATGCAGGAGGCAGTATAATCGGCTGCGGCGTTCGGACGTTCACGTCAACCGCCGAAAACAGTGGCGGTATAGTAGGTACTGCAACGGCTCATAATGTTTCGGCGTACATCAAGAGCTGCTATGCTGCGAATATCTACCTTAACGGTACGAACAACGGCGGCATTGTCGGCGCTGACGGCAGCAAGAACGGTCACAAAATCCTCTACTGCCTTGTGGATAATTCAAATAATTATCCCGTAATCGGCAGGAGGACACGTTCCTCCGCAAAGACGATGATACTGTCAGTCCCCGCAGATACAGGGCTTACGGTCGAGGGAGTTCTCTCCGTTCTCAATGCAAAATCCAGCGGATACGGTTATTGGGAGCGTTCAGACAGCGTAAACGGCGGTTATCCTTATCCGTGCAGGATATTCGCAGAAAGGAATTAATATGGCAGAAGAAAACAACAAGCCGTGGAAAGTGTACATCATACCAGATTTACGCACATGGGCAATGCCCGGTGAGTACGACCGCCCCACACCTATCGAATATTACGACACCTTTGCCGAAGCGCATAAGCGTTTCAATGAGCTGCGCGAAAAGCCCTACAACGCTGAAAAGGCGTTAAATTGGGACAAAAAGCCGTCCGCAAGGCTCACGATGGGCATTGAAAGAGAAAATGCGGCAGCGGACATTCTTCATGTACGGGACAACAAAAATGTCCTTGTGGAGGATTTCATACGCAGCAGCTCTATTTATGAAAGCAAGGAGGCGCTTGCCCTCATAAGGCAGGCGGCTAAAGAAATCGGATTTGAGATGGTAAATCATTATCCGCAGAAAAGCGACGGCAAATTCGGCGAACCTGTTCTCATGCCGTTTGAAACATGGGCGGCGGATCATTCTCAGTACAACCTGACAGGAGGAACAACAATGGAACACAAAACTTCTTTCGACGTATCGTCAATATCTAAAATCGAGAACGGCGGCAATGTCAAGGCTATCGCAAACGTGGTAGTCAACGGCGAGCTGGCAGTCCGGGGCGTAAAGGTCGTGGAGGGCGAAAAGGGTGCGTTTGTCGCTATGCCCAGCAAGAAGATGGGCAGAGATTACGCAGATGTAGCCTTTCCCATTACCGCAGAAGCGAGGACGGCGCTCAATAATGCCGTTCTGAAAAGCTACGAGCAGCTTATGAGTTCTCCCGAAAAAACGCTTAAAACCGAAGTTCCCGCTGCCGAACAGTCCAAATCTTCCGTGAACGTCCAGTTAAGACCCGTGGATAACAACAGCCTTAAGGCTGCGGGACAGGTCACAATAGACGGCTGTTTTGTGGTAAAGGACGTTAAGGTGATGACGGGCAGCGAAAACAAGCCGTTTGTATCCATGCCGTCCTATCAGACGCAGACCGGCGACTATGCGCAGTACGCTCTGCCTATCACAAAGGATTTCCACGAAAAGCTCAGTAATGCAGTTCTCAGAAGTTATCAGTCCCTCGGCAAGACCGAATATAAGGGCGTAAAATACGCCGAGCTTGGCGACAAGGACAGCATTGCCCACCTCCTGCGGCAGAACAATAAGTTTGCCGATAGCCTCATGGCTGAACTGGACAAGGCGGGAATAAAGTATCAGGCAAAGGTTGAGGGTACCACTACCATTTCCGTGAACAAGGCGGATATGCCGAAGGTAACGGATATTAAGAACCAGCTTGTAAAAACTCTCAACCCCGAAAAACAGACTAATTCTGCTCCGAAGCATAAGAGATAATACGCATTTGCGGTCAAACGGCTAAACTGTATCAAAAACAGCCCCGTTTGACCGCAAAAAAATATTGACTTTTATGCTTTAATGTGATAAACTTGAATTGAGGAGGAAATATGGCACGAATAGATGAAGTTCGTGAAAGGTACGAAAGCATTACCGAACAGCTCTATAAGAACAGGGATACCTTTGCGGAATATCTGAAATTTGCGGGAAAGTTCTTCAAAATGCCAACGGCGCAGACCATAGCGATGTTCGCAGCTAACCCGAAAGCCACAATGATCGCCGACTATGATACCTGGCAGAGATTCGGACGTCAGGTACAGCGTGGGACGAACAGCATAGCCGTCCTGGACGGCAGCGGACTGAAACATTATTTTGATATATCCCAGACCAGCGGCGGCAAACCGCCCTATCAGTGGACGCTCAACAAGCAGACAGCGCAGGAGTTCATCGCTGCATTTTCAAAGGCGGAGGGCAAGGAATACAAATCCATGTCCGGCTGCGTGAACGCTATCGGCAGAACGGCTGCGGCTGACAATTTCGAAAATGCGATAAAGGCGCTGAATATCTCTGAAACTGACAGAGCTGCATTTGAAAAGTCTTTCGTATCCATAACGCAGTATTTCATAGCGGCTCGGTGCGAGCTTGGCGGCAGGTTCGACTACAAGAACAATCCTATGGATTTATCCGCATTCGACCTTGTTCACAGCAAGGCGGAAGCCGAAAAGCTGACGGAATACGTTCAGATCGCGGCAAGACCGGCACTGTTATCAATGGAGAAAACTATAAATTCACTTATTGCTGAAAGGAGTATCGACAATGGCAGAGGTAAGACAGATTTGGTGCGCAGAGGACAAGATGTACTATCCCGAAATCAAGACGGAGAACGGCAGAACGTACAAGCTCGACCCGACAACGTTCGTGTATCTGGAGCAGGTGGAGCTGGGTCTGACGGACGAGGAACAGCAGCTCCTGAGCAAACCGATAGACCGCTGGGGCAAGGCGTGGCAGAAATTCATGACGGAGAATTATCCGGAGGAGATCCCGTCGCTGGAGGGTCGCCTGGAATGGGAGCTGATTCCCCGTCAGATAGACAAGGAAGCATGGGAGATGTGGGAACTTCTGCGGAAGCAGTACGCAGAGAAGAATCCTCGCCCGAAAACGACGTTCACCGAAATAGAGCGCTGGGAGAAAACGCGGAGTTTCATAGTGGAACACGAGGTAATGGAGCAGATAGTTCTTCAGCGCAGAGGATAAACAGCACATCAGCGGAGGATATTTCCCCCGCTGTTTCTGTTTTTGTCGGACTTGCAGTAGGAGCGCTTTATGAGAACGACCTTGTTCGTAACGCGCATCGGAACACCGACAGAGAGAATTTCGATATTGAGGTTGAAAGCGCCGTGACCGGCTACTACACTCGGCTCATCACCGGGCGTGAAGGCTCGGAATATTCCGCTGAACAGCTTGCACCTCTGTACAACAGATTTCAGCAGGATAAGGATTTCCGGGCGGAAGTCATTTCGGAAGTTGCCGACCGCCTTGACGAATCTCTCACCAGTCTTGAGGTGGCAAGGAGCAAGGCTGCGGAACTTGGTATCCCATTTTCAGACCGTCCCTACGATTCCGAGAAAGATGATCCATACGCCTACGACGGCAGCATGAGCATTGAGGACAGCCGCAAGGTTGCTGACGCAAGTAATCTGCATGACTTTATGCTTGATTACTCCGATGAGCTGGAAATGGCTGCGGCTTCCTACAACGCCGACGAGTTCCGCACCTATTTTACCGACCGTGCCGCCGAAGCCGTCCGCAATTCCCACAATGAAGCATTGACGGAAATGCGTGAAAATCCCGAATATCTCAAATCCGTTGCGGATTTGGTTTCGGACGGTCTGTACAACGATATTCGCTCGGAAATTCAGCAGAGGAACATCAAATATCCCTGCGTTTACGTCAACGGCAGCCACAATAGAAATTTCTCGCCGGAGGAAGTCGGGTTCAAGGTCAATTATCCCTATTCTGTGGAGGAATTCAACGCAGCGCTCAATCAGGCAAACGAGATTTGGAACAACGATGAAAAGTACCTCGACAGCCCGCACAGCGTTTCTGTTTCCGTTTACGCAAGCCGCACGGAGTCCTCAACATACGACGTGGAATTGTACGCCTCATATCACAGTATCGGTGAAATCATCGACGAAAAGCAGTCCATTGCGTCCGCAAATATTCTCGGCAAGATAAAGGCGGCGATATCTGAAATCGAGAATAAACCGCAGGACGAAATACCGGACGACGTGGATAAATTCTACGTCAATTCTGAAATGGAAAATGTCACTTGGATTTACTACAATCCTGACAGCACCGCAGGCGGGCAGTTCGTCTGCACTTATATGTTCTTCGACGATATTTTTGATGCTATGGAGCAGGACAATCCGCTGGAATACCTGACCGAGCATTGCGGGCAGGAACTTCTCGACCGTGGCGCAGAGGGCTTTGACGGCGTTGCGGAAGAATTCATGACCGACAGCGAGGACATTTCAAGCCATGAAAGCGACTGCCTGAGCAAGCTGTTTGCGCTTACAGAGCCGAGATTTGCGATTTTTCAGCTTAAAGACGATGAAAAGCTGCGGGACTATCGCTTTTCAAACAGCAAGTATCTGAAAAATCACGGAATGTATATCGACCGTGAGAATTACGACCGTGTTTATCGCGGCAGATTGCAGGAGAACGAAACGCTGGATGATATCTACAAGCGTTTCAATGTTGACCACCCGCAGGATTTCTATGGACATTCCCTTTCAGTCGGAGATATTATCTCAATAAAGAAAGACGGCGCAATAACAACGCACTTTGTAGACAGCTTTGGTTATACCGAAGTTCCGGATTTTACCCTTTCTCGTGAGGAACGCAAAACGCAGAGAACGCTGACGGATAACATTGTTCTTCTGGCTGAATAGCAGCTTGCAAGCGATGAAATGGACGATTTGGGCAATAAGCTGTTCGATTACGACCATGCTCCGGTATACAGCGGCATAAGCAACTGGACTATGGGCGCAAGTCTGGACGCTGACGAATTTGAGGACATGACCACCCGTTTCCACAACGGCGAGGACATAAGCGCCGAGCTTGCAAAAAAGATATATGCGAATATGCAGTATCTCAATTTTGAGTACCCTCCCGCCGACGGTATCAGCAGAGTTGAGATTTCATCAGAGAAAACCGATACCGGCATGACATTCCGCACAAAGGACGGTTTTGAGGTTTCCCACACTTGGGAAGCCCTCGGAAATGCGCTGATTACTGCGGCAAGGCAGGAGTTCGACCGTCACGAACAGCTTGACAGAGAATATTTTCTGAATGAAGCCAAAGCACGGATAAACGAATATTCTCAGCGGGAATTCCGCGAGGACGCAGCCTTTTCCGACCTGTCGCACGTTCCGCTTGCCTACACCACCCATGAAGATACCGAAGTCGGGATAAGCGTTTATGCAGACCTTGAGAACAAGAAAATAGTGACGATGTACGGCGATAAGGTTGCCGAGGAGAAGAATTTCAGATTTTCCGACGATATGATTTCTGCTTTGGGTAATCTGGAGTTCAGCGACCTTGTTTCGATCCCCGATGAAACTGTGCAGAGGCTCACAGAACCGCAGAACGATACACTTTCTAACAGTTCCACCGAGGGCGTTCAGCTCAACCTTTTCGGTGAGTCTGCGGAAAATTATGCTCCGAGAAAACAAACGTCGATTACGACTGCCGATACGAATTCACTGCTCATAACGCAGGATATGTTCGACTGCGTTCTTCGCTGCGGGTCGAACGAGCCGCACAGCCTTGAACGCATAATCAACCAGTATCAGCTCAACAAGGGCGGTGAAAGAAATGCCGAATTTCTGCGCAATGAGTTCGGGACGAACGCCAGAGGAATAGATTTCGGTCAGTCAACCGGAGCAGCCGACAGGAGAATTACCGCATGGTATGACGAAAACGGCATTACTATCGGCTTGGGAGATACTGCGCTCAACAGCCCCGCACAGAAAACAATCACATGGAAACAGGCTGCGGAGCGTATTGAGGAGCTGCTGGGCGAGGGAAACTTCGCGGATCAGGTCACGATCGACGACGCAGAAGCCTACACCCGCAGGAAACTCGCTGAAAACCTGTGGTATCTCAGCCGCGACGTTGAGGGTGATTTCTTTATTCCGGACGAGTTCTTTGCAGGCGGTTTCCCGGAAAGCACCGAAAGAATTTACGAAGCCCTAAAGGGAGAAAAGCCGGTTTCGGAGTTCATCGCCGGCATGACAGACCTTATAAAACGCTGCGAAGCCGATAAGGACGTTCTGCGTTTTCCTCATCGCAACCTCCACGAAATTCTTGAAAATCTGAAAGATTTACAGCTTGAACGACGGGAGTTCAGAACAGAAAAGAATTTTGAATTCTCTCCCGTCATGTTCATTTCGGAGGAGGAAAAAGACCTGCTTATATTAAGCGGAAGCGGCGTTCAAGGCGGCAAGTTCCGGATTGAGAACTACTTCAATCAGCCCCATTCCAGCAAGGAAAAGGCTGATTTTCTGAAAAACGAATACGGCACTGGCGGTTCGGGGCGCACCGGATATGATACATGGCACGACGCAAAGGGTATCGTTCTGAACAAAGGCGGCTTCGGCGGCAGTGAAGCTACTGTAAAGATGAAGTGGAGTGAAGTCGCAGCCCGTATCGACAGGCTTATATCCCAGAAAAAGTACATTACGCAAAGGGACATAAACAACCGTATCCGGAGCGCACAATGGACTGTCGATAATTCGGACGACCCACAACAGATTGAGAGCGCAAAGAAAATTCTCGCTAAATACAGTGCAAACAGCACCGAGCCTGTTAAAGAGCCTGCCGCACGTCCCGTGCAGGTTGAAGCACCTGTCGAAAAGCATGATTTCACCATTACCGACGAACATCTTGGCGAGGGCGGTCAGAAAGCCAAATTTGCCGCCAACATCGCCGCTATCCGAACTCTGAAAGCAATCGAGGGTGAAAACCGCCTTGCAACTCCGGAGGAGCAGACTGTTCTTTCAAAGTACGTTGGCTGGGGCGGTCTTTCACAAGTGTTTGACGAGAACAACAGTTACTGGTCGAGCGAACATAAGGAGCTTGCGGAAACGCTGACAGAGGACGAATACACAGCCGCAAAAAGCACGGTGCTGAACGCGCACTACACCTCGCCCACCGTCATAAACGGCATTTATAAGGGACTGGCGGCTCTCGGTTTCAGTGGAGGTAACGTTTTGGAGCCTGCTATGGGCATAGGCAACTTTTTCGGCGTTATGCCCGAAGAAATGCGTAAGGAAAGCCGTCTGCACGGCGTTGAACTGGACAGCATAACCGGACGTATCGCAAAGCAGCTCTATCAGACGGCGGATATTCAGATAAAGGGGTATGAGGAAACTACATTCTACGACAATTATTTTGACGCCGCTATCGGCAATGTTCCTTTCGGAAATTACGGAGTGTTCGACAAGCGGTACAACAAGGAGAATTTCCTGATACACGACTATTTTTTCGCAAAAACGCTGGATAAAGTAGCGCCGAACGGCATTGTAGCTTTCGTCACCACAAAGGGTACTCTGGATAAGCAGAACCCGAAAGTCCGTGAATACCTTGCGAAACGTGCCGACCTTGTGGGCGCTGTCCGTCTGCCGAACAACGCTTTCAAGGCGAATGCCGGCACGGAGGTAACGGCAGATATAATCTTCCTGCAGAAACGTGAAAAAATGGCGGTTGAACTTCCTGACTGGTGCTATGTCGGAAGAAATCATGACGGGATTCCGGTAAATAACTATTTCTTGGATCACCCCGAAATGATACTTGGCACTATGAAACAGGGCATTGAATTTTCCATGTACGGCAAAGCAAGCGAAACAGCCTGCGTTCCTATCGAGGGCGCTGACCTCTCCGAACAGCTTGAAAAGGCTGTGAACAATCTCAAACTGACCAACGCTATCCAGAAGCGGACGCAGGAAACCGAGAAAAAAGCCGGAATTATCCCTGCTGTCGAAGATGTCCGCAATTTCACCTTTGCCGAGGTTGACGGAAAGATGTATTTCCGTGAAAACAACATCATGACCGAGGTAACGGAAACTGGAAAGAAAGCCGAGCGCATAAAGGGTCTGAACGAACTGCGTACCATATTCCGAGAAATGCTCTCCGCACAGGAAAGAAACTGCTCCGATGCGGAACTGAAATCCTTGCAGGATAGGCTGAACGCGCAGTACGACAGCTTTGTAAAGAAGAACGGCTACATAAACGACAGCAGTAATTCGCAGGTTTTCAGCCGTGACGATGATTACAATTCACTCTGCGCTCTGGAAATCATCGACGAGGAAGCCAAGACCGTAGAAAAGTCGGATTTCTTCACCAAGCGCACGGTAAAATATACCGCCGAAATCACCCATGTGGATACTCCGCAGGAGGCTATGCAGGTTTCCATTGATACTGTGGGCAAAATGGATATACCGTATATGGCACAGCTCTGCGGGCAGGAACCGCAGGGTATTGTAGAAGTTCTGAAATCGGACAACCTGATATACCTTAATCCGCTGAAATCTGACGAGAAAGATCCTTTTGTCGGCTGGGAGGAAACTTCCGAATATCTCTCCGGCAATGTTCGTGAAAAGCTGCGCACCGCCGAGCTTTACGCAAAGGACGATCCCGATTTTCAGCGCAATGTGGCGGCACTGACGGAAGTCCTCCCGAAAAAGCTGGAAGCCGGAGATATTACCGCGCGTATCGGCGTGTCATGGGTAGATGTTGAGGACTATCAGCATTTCCTTGAGGATTACGCAAAGGCAAGATTTTACGAGCCTATGCGCAGAACCGTTACTGGCGAGTATAAAATCGAAAACAAGAATTGGGATACCTCTGCCGCCGCAACGCAGATTTACGGCACAGCCCGAATGCCTGCAAAGGCGATATTTGAAAATCTGCTCAACAATCGGGATATCGTCGTCAAGGATAAGATAACCGATGTTGACGGAAAGGAGCATTATGAAATAAATAAAAAGCAGACTGATTTGGCGCAGGATAAGGCTCTGAAAATGAAAGACGCTTTTAAGCGCTGGCTGTGGGAGAAGCCGGAACGCCGCGAGAAATATGTTGAGCGCTACAACAATCTGTTCAACAGCATTGTTGGCAGAAAGTTTGACGGTTCTCATCAGACGTTCCCCGGAATGTCGCCGTCCATAAGGCTGAAACCTCATCAGCTTGACGCTGTAATGCGGGCGAAATTCGGCGGCAATACTCTGCTTGCCCACTGCGTCGGCGCAGGTAAATCCTTTGAGATGGTGGCGGCGACTATGGAGAAAAAGCGGCTCGGTCTTATAAACAAGGCTTGCGTTGTCGTTCCGAAGCACCTTGTGGGGCAAATGGCGAACGAGTGGCTGCGGCTATATCCGCAGGCAAAAATCCTGACAGCAAGCGAAAAGGATTTCGACAAAGACCATAGGCAGAAATTCATTGGGCGCTGCTGTACGGGCGACTATGACGCAGTTATCATGTCCTATGAGCAGTTTGAGAAAATCCCCATGTCTATGGAGTACCGCAAAAATTTCATTCAGCGTGAAATAGACGCTATGCAAAGCGGTATTGACGAATTAAGCGGCGATTACCGCACACGCTCAAACAACCTCAGTTCCATAAAAGACCTTGAGCGTGAGAAAAAGCGCCTTGAAACACGCTTGCAGAAACTCATCGAGGGCAGCGGAAAAGCAAAAGACACATCCCTGACTTTTGAGCAGCTTGGATTTGACAGCCTTGTTGTTGACGAAGCTCACAACTACAAAAACGGTCTTGTGGTATCGAAGATGAACAGGGTTTCGGGCGTTCAGACTACTCCCGCTCAAAAGAGCGAGGATATCCTCATGAAAACGCAGTATCTTAACGAGAATTACGGCGAAAAGAATATCATATTTGCGACAGGAACGCCAGTTTCCAACTCAATGACGGAACTGTACATTATGCAGAGGTATCTACGTCCCTCTCTGCTCCAGAACGCAGGATTGCAGACGTTTGACGATTGGGCGAGCAACTTCGGCGAGGTGGTTTCAAAAGCCGAGCTGAAGCCTGCTGGAAACGGCTACCGCACTAAAAAGCGGTTCGCCAAGTTCAACAACGTCCCCGAACTAATGCAGATGTTCAAGGAGTTCGCCGACATACGAACGCCGGATATGCTCAATCTGCCTGTTCCGGAACTGGAGGGAGGAAAGCCGCAGACCATCGTTGCCCGCCCGAACGATGAACAGAAAGCGTATATGCAGGTTCTTGCCGAGCGCTCCGAAGCGATTTACAACGGAGCTGTGGATCCGTCAGAGGATAATATGCTGAAAATCACGGGAGAAGCACGTCTGCTAGGTTTGGACGCACGCTGCGTAATACCAAACGCTGAAAACTACCCCGACAGCAAGGTGAACCTCTGTATTGACAAAATCATGGAGATATATGACCGCACCTCCGCTCAAAAGGGAGTGCAGGCTATCTTTTGCGATATCGCCGTTAATTCCGATGACGGGAAATTCTCCGTGTACGATTACCTCAAGCAGGAGCTTGCACAGCGCGGCATTCCCGAAAACGAGATTTGCACCGCCGGCGACGCGGCGACGCAGAAACAGCGAAACGAAATGTACACGCAGCTTCGTTCCGGCACAAAGCGTATTGTTCTCGCAAGCACAAGCAAAATGGGAACGGGCGCTAATATTCAGACAAAGCTGGCGGCGCTGCATAATCTTGATATACCCTGGAAACCCTCGGACATCGAGCAGAGGAACGGTCGTATAATCCGTCAGGGCAATACTTTCGGTGAAGTCGGCGTGTACAATTATGTCACCGAAGACACATTCGACGCATATCTCATGAACATAATCATGACAAAGCAGCGGTTCATCTCCCAGCTTATGAGTGGCAACTCTACTGCAAGAAG
>ERZ779865.425-NODE-425-length-37395-cov-18.168506_pt1 | contig 37395 bp, 42 predicted proteins | sample MGYA00433088_ERZ779865 | MGnify/ENA primary metagenome ERZ779865 (study PRJEB29588, sample SAMEA2151703) | human gut metagenome | biome: human gut; feature: human-associated habitat; material: faeces | place: Denmark | collected 2008/2010 ... | reverse complement strand
TAGACAGCGCTTTAGGGAAGACATATCGAGAGAAGATCTGTTCTTTCTCGGATACTGTATACCTAGGTATGTCGATCCTTAAGAAACGATCCTGCAGGGGTTTGCTAATTCGATCAATTTCATTGCAAGTTGCGATAAAGAACATATTGCGCGTATCAATACACGTTTCCATGAAAGTGTCAATAAATCCTAGCTTATCAACGAGCGTCAGCAAAGTATCAGCGGGATTTCCCCGGTTATCCGAGCCAACGGCTTTATCAAGCTCGTTCAACAAAAACACGCAATTTGAGTCACGAGCTTCCAACAATTTCTCCAACACCAGACCGGAGCGTGCATTTCCGTAAATTCTCGAACTTCCGATAAGGCCTTCCGGATCCTTAATTGTGGACATGTCAAGAGTGACAAGCGGAAGGTTTAACACTCTTGCGATAGCCTTGGCGATAGTTGTTTTACCAACACCAGCAGGACCGTTAAGAAGGATTCCCCAGTGCGGGAGTGCGCCGGTTCTACGAATTTGAGCAGCTACCTCCAGGATTCTGGTTTTTACGGTCTCAAGACCAAAGAACGAAGTATCAAGTTGGGACTTGATGTGGGACAATTCAGGCATCTGCAGGAACCGAGAAGCCCAGTTAATATTCAGAATATAGGAGATTGCTCGAAGTGCGTGTACTTTTTCATCGCGACTCATGTTCGAAGAAACACGGTTAAAGCTATGATCAGCCCAGTCCTGGAGATAGGCGGGTAGATTTCTTTTTACTACTGGATATAGCAATTTCAGTTCTTCCTCAGAGCTCGGCAAATAGGAACGATGATACTCTTTGTTCATGCAAAGTGGGTCGGAATCGCAAACTACGCGCGAAATGATGGATTGAATTGCGAGATCACCAATCTTGGTGTACCTGCTCCCAGAATCGCGCAGGACACCGGTGCTATGGATTTCATTTACCAAGAAAAAATCGCCAACAGGAACGCCCTTCAGCACCAAAATGATTTCTTTTTCGACAAAGAAATCAATCAACGGATTAATGCCTTTAATAAATCGTCCACATGCGTATGTATTGGCAATATGCATACCATCAGTGGCAGAGAAACTGACACCTCTCCTGTGCTGTCCTGTATAAGAAAGAACACCATGAATAGTGCTCTTGATTCTGACTCTGCCAGTTTTAATTTCAAACAATGTCGTATGGTTGTACTGACAATTGCTATCATTAAGGATTCTGATTTCTGCCTCTCTGACTGCTGTTTCAATCTCACGCCGTTCGTTCTTCTCGTGTTCGGCGCATGCTGCAGCCAAAACCCGTTCCATATCCATGTCTCTATCTACTGTAATCGTCTCGGGGGAAAAACTGTTGCTCATACAATCACCTGCTTTCAAAAGAGTAATCGCATATGAAAACAGATTACGGTAGCATTCTTGAAAATAAGTGGGTGACACCTTTTGCAACATAAAGTTGTATTTTGCTTGAATGATGTCGAAAACTATGGTAGGATAAAAAGAGATTAATAAGCGGGTGGTGTATTTTGAATACTGCTGAAAAAGGAAAACTAATCGCCGCGATGACCAAACACCTTCCCACGCTCCGAGCCACTCTCGGAATCACGCAGAAAGAGTTAGGTGATCTAATTGGATTGAGCCGTTATACCATTGTTTCAATCGAAGGTGGAAAGCGAGCGATGTCATGGAACACGTTTCTCTCCCTAATTCTAATTTTCGTCAAGAACTATGAAACGGATGTTTTGCTCGAGCCCTTGGGGATATATACCGAGGAGTTAAATGAATTCGTGAAGTTAAGAAGTGGACAACCAGCTGAAGAAAAAAGGAAATAGGTACTGAAATCAAAAAGTCAACGCGATTATTTAATTGAAATATAATTTTACGGAGGTATGAACAATGTCGCAGAGAACTTTCAATGAAATCCCCCCCATCCTGAGTCCGAATGAACCCCATATGGCGTTGCTCTTCTTACTGGATGTTTCTGGCTCTATGATTGAAAACGGCGCGATCAATAGTCTCAACGCTTCCGTCAATAAATTCAAAGAGCAGGTCTGCGCGGACTCCAGAACCACTGAGATCCTTGATGTCGCAATTGTCACATTCAATCACGAGACTCAGGTTGTCATGCCGTTTACTCCCGTCGCATACATGGAGCCCGTCAACCTTGTTGCCAGTGGTGGTACAGAAATTGCTCCCGCGGTTCAAGTGGCTATCGACATGGTAGATGAGCGCAGTCGTTTCTATCGTCACGCCGGCACAGAGCCGTACAAGCCTTGGATCTTCATGATTTCCGATGGCTACGGTGGAGACGTTTCTGCGGTGTCCGAAGTTGTACGCCAGAAAGAGGCCGATGGTTATTTGAAGTTCTTCTCCCTAGGTGTAGAAGGATATGATTCCAAGACCCTTCATCAGCTTTGTGGAGAAAAGGTTCTGAAGCTGAACGGCTATGATTTTACTGGCATTTTGGATTGGGCACATAAGAGTATGCGAGCCGTTTCTGTAAGCTCCCCTGGCGAAAAGGTACGGCTGCCTGCGCTTCCTGAGAATGTTGATAAGGATGTCAACGATTGGTTCGACTAAACCATCAACGATCATTGTTCGAGCGTTGACGTTATATTTCTTTACCGATTACAGGTCAAAAGCGTTATCTACTTAGATCACAGTTGAGCATCAACACTTTTTAGTCCTATGGTGAATTGAGGTAAGAGCTATGTCGCAGGAAACCATCAATGAGATATCCCCAATCATACGTGCGGCTGAACCCCATTTGGCGATGCTTTTTTTGATTGATGTATCCGGATCTATGAGTGGCAAACCGATTAGAAGTCTCAACGAATCCCTCAACAAATTTAAGGAACAGATCTGCACGAATCATTACGCTGCAGAAATTCTTGATGTCGCAATCGTCACATTCAATCACGAGACTCAAGTTGTCATGCCGTTCACCCCTGTTGCGTACATGGAGCCGGTTAACCTCGTTGCCGGCGGCGGTACAGAAATGGCCTCTGCTGTTCAGATGGCCCTTAACATGGTTGATGAACGTGTTCAATGCTATCGTCATGCCGGCTCAGAGCCATACAGGCCTTGGATCTTCATGATTTCCGATGGTTATGGTGGAGATATTTCTGCGGTATCGGAGCTTGTTCGACAGAAGGAGCGCGACGGACATTTGAAGTTTTTCTCTTTGGGTGTCGAGGGATATGATTCCAAGGCCCTTCATCAGCTTAGTGGTGACAAAGTTCTAAAGCTAGATGGGTATGATTTTTCTGTTTTTTTTGATTGGATATCATGGGGCAGACAAGCTCCCAGGTATCCGCATGAGCCTGGTGAAAAACCACAGTTGCCCCGACTTCCGGATAACATTTCGCTGGATAGCAGTGATTGGTGGCTTGACTAGACTAATTCGTCGATTGAAACGTGGAGGTTAATGACGTGATCTATTCCTATGGTGTAACTCGAATTGGACCATATCACATAAGGAACAACACCGTTTGCCAAGATGCCCATTACATTATGAAGGTATCTGATCAGTGTGTAATTGCAGCCGTTGCTGATGGCCTTGGCAGCGAGCGCTACTCCGATACAGCTTCGAAGATAGCATCCCAAACCGCTGTAGAGTATTGTGCTGAGCGGTATTCACCTGATTTGTCTGATGAAGAGGTTAGCAACCTGATTGCACAAGCTTTCAGGATTTCACAGTGTATGATTGAAGAAACCTGTCAAAAGAACGGACATGAAATAACAGATTACGATACTACCTTGGATCTGGTTATCTTCAACTCTGGTCTAGTGTACTTTGGTCATGCAGGAGACAGTGGAATCATCGTTCAAACCGACGATGGACTATATGCTCCATTAACAACACAGGATCGGGATGAAATGGGCCGTGTATTCCCACTTTGTTTTGAGGAACGCTGGACTTTTGGAAAAGCAGAGAAAAACGTGGCATCAGTAATGCTGTGTACGGATGGTATCTTTGAAATCATCTTCCCGTTTTTGCTTCGAGATCAGAACCCTTCGATTTATGTAGCTCTTGCGCAATTCTTCATGGATGGAGAACGGCTCGGCTTTGAAGAAGATGGTGAAGATGCTGTGTGCGCAGACATGACAGCGTTTATCGAAAATCTCCAGGAATCTCAGGTGAATGACGATAAGACTGTCGTTGTCTTGTGCGATACATCCATTGGCGTTACCAGGCAAGACGAAACGTACTATGCTGTTCCTGATTGGGAACGTTTGACAAGGGAGCATCGTGAGAAGTTTGTCAGAGAAGCATATCCTCACATGGCAGATAAAGATCTACATGTAGCTGCCGAGCAATCAGATTCTGCTCCTGAACTTGAAACGGATAAAAGCATTGAATATCTACCAGCTGATGATAATGATGCTCAGCTAGATGAGAAGAATCCTGAAACCCAGGATACAGAATCTCGGGATCAGGATTCTCGTGCGCCTGAACCGAAGCATCCTCTCGCAAAGAAACTGATGCAAAAGTTGGGAAAGAAAGAGAATCAGTGATGAATGAGCTCATGGGGAATCGACTCTTTCTTTCTCCATGAGCAACATTCTGTGACCACTAATGATCAGTAGGAGTACAGCTATGAGTGTCTATTATGGTGCAAATAGAAAACAATATCATTTGATGGATAAACCTATCACAACCGGCGGAGAAGGATCTATCTTTTCAATCCAGTCCATGCCGGGATATGTAGCAAAAATCTACCATAGTGTCAATTTGGCTTTAGCGCGAAAAATCGGCATCATGGTTGGACATCCTCCTGCTCCCGATGTTGCGAACCAGTTGGCTTGGCCACTTGAGATGCTCCATGATGCATCTGGGGCATTCTGTGGCTTCATCATGAAAAAGTTAGATACGACCAATGAACTTCTTGAGCTATACAAATATCCTCCGCGTGAATTTGAGGGAATTACGCTGAAGCACAAGCTTGTTATTGCCCAAAACATTTGCGCGGTAATTGCAGGAGTTCATCGAGCAGGCTATGTGTTCGGCGACTTCAATCCTATGAACATCGGTGTTAATCTCAAAACGGGCACTGTGGCCTTTTTTGACACTGACTCTTACCACATTCGCGATCCGCAGACAAACCAGGTTTTCCGATGCAACGTTTGCCTTCCGGGATATGTGGCACCAGAGTTGATTGCAAATTGCAAAAAGTACAAAGCTGCCAATCCTAGTGTAAAAGATGTCTATGCGAATATGCCTCTACCGACATTTTCTGTAGATACAGACAGATTTGCGCTTGCAATACATATTTTTAAGCTACTGATGAACGGTTACTCTCCGTTCAATGGCATTGACTCAAAGTTAACAGTTTCGCAGGCCTCTCCTGGCCTTGGCGATGTTGCGGTTGAAAGGGATAATTACTGTTTTAAAGCGGGCTTAAAACCACAATCAGTTGCGACACCTCCGTTGGAATCCCTTCCGAAATACATACAAGATTTGTTCCATAAGGCATTTATTCAAGGACGCAGTAACCCTGGGAAGCGGCCATCTGCTGATGAGTGGTATCGTGCTTTAGAGCAGTATGAGAAGGAGCTGACTTCCTGCCCAAAAAATAGAAATCATTTTTATTTTAAGGGGTTAAGGTCCTGCCCCTGGTGCGAAGCATCGGATCGCTATGATAGAGAATTGAGTAAGATGTCTCAGGGAACTGGAGTTCGAACAGCTAGCCCAGCTGTATTTCCTCCCCCTGTATCGGTACCCACAACTACTTCTACCAACAACTATTCACATACAACTCAAACCGCTGCTGCGTCAGTAACAGCAGTTATACAACCGCAAACTTTTTGGCAGCGGCCAGAAGTGTTTTGGGCCATTACACTTGTGTTCTCTGCGCTTGTTTCGGTAATCGCTCTCCACTTTTTAGGGTATTCTGTTTTTGATGGCAGTGGATTAGGAAATGACGTTATGGAAGGAATAGCTGACTTCCTGGATGTCATCGCTCCCTATTTGCTTTTCGCTGGCGGTATCGCTGGCACAGTTTTCTATAATGTAAAGTACGCAATCAAAAACAAAAATTGCTATACTGGTGGGAACTATGTGCTGTCCCTCATTATGTGCCCCGTTGGTATTGCTGCTATGTTTGTTGCAATTCTTTTGATTGCGTTGGCAATCTACATTTTCCTTGTTATTTTGGTCTTCGGAATTGTAATTGGTATGTTTTCTGGTGGATAAGATGAACGAAATGCTGAAACGTCTGCTTAAGTCCAAAATTGTCGCGGCAGTTTGCTTGGTAGTTATTCTCACAATTGTCCTGTGTGCATATTTCTTTCAGCAAAGTCTAGAGACATACCTAGCATGGGGACTTTTGGGGCTGTTTGTTGGCTGCTTCCTTTCTAATGCTACGATTCTACTGCCAGCACCAAGCCTTTTGCTGGTTTGTCAGTTTTCTCTGATTTACAACCCGTTTTGGGTTGCATTTGTTGGAAGCATAGGCACGACGCTTGGTGAACTGGTTGGTTACATTGCCGGCGCAAGTGGCCAAGAGTTGTTGCAGCCCCAAAAAAGCAGCAGGCTTCTCAATGCCTTTAGAAAGCATCCTTATTTAATTGTCTTTATTTTTTCCTGTATACCATGGCCTGTATTTGACTTCGTCGGGATTATCTCTGGAGCAACACATATAAAGATTAGAGGTTTCCTGTTTTCTTGCTGGCTAGGAAAGTTGTTGAAAATGTTGGTGATCGGCATGGTTACAGCATACCTCGTTACTCTATACCCTGATTTTTTCAATGACATTTCATGGGCAACGGTAAAGGAGCTATTTTGACTAGGTATCAACTGAGGGGGCGTAGTGTTGATCTATTTTTCGGAATCTGGAATTCAAGAACTACAAACGCTTGTGAATCAAGTTATGCCTTTCCTATGCTCAGATGATGCTGAAATTTTGTGGACAATATATTCAGAAATATCTCTTTCGCATAGGGTCAGTTCTTCAGAGTATCAGAGAATAATTGACATTGTTGATCACTATCCACTACGTGCAGATCTCATGGGTGAAAAAAACAGTTGTGCTGCAAACGATAGCCTGCAACACAACTACGAACATTGCCCTGAGCTCTCTGGCGAGGAAGAGTCGTTTCTAATGTTTAGGTATTTTCTTCTCTCATACTCAGGTATTGAATGTCTTAATAAACCTGAAATATATCCGGGTATTGAACAACATCATATGCTTGAACCACAAATCGGAGGGTAATTATGGATAAGGAAAGAATCAAAAACATTCTAAAGTCAGAATGCGGGTATAGCGATTACGAGGCAACAGTAACCGCTACTGACCTTTGTAATATACATCCACAACTTCAATCTGCGTTATCCGCTTGGGTTGACTCTCGCATAGAAACGAATGTTTCGGTAAGTGGATTTAGTACCGTTTCACTCATGAAGAAAAAGGGGTTTTCGTATCCCGCTGCCCTGATTGCTTTAGACTGGATTATTGAAGATCCCAATACCGCAATTGCGGATTTGAGCAGCAATATTAAAAGACAGTGAGGTAACATTATGGAAAACTATTCCGCTGCCCTACAGTCTTTAAACGATGAGAAATGGCAGAGACTTTCCGTCCCTGAGAAGCTGAGCCTTCTTCAGGAAATTGAAAACGAGACCGCAGTTCGAGAAGGTCGAAACCCTTGCTTGGTTACTGGCGAATTCATTCCTTCCGACGATACCGGAGTAACACTGGGATACTATAATCGAGGAACTAGGAAGATTACAATCAACACCGAGCAGCTAGAACCCCAATCGCAGTATGGAAATGATTATCGTGTCCACCTCGATACCATTTTGCATGAGGGGCGTCATGCGTATCAGCATCAAGCAGTCTTGAGTGAGATAGAGCATGAGCCGCCTGAACAAGTGTCCGAATGGCGGGACAATATGGCTCCTGGTCACTATATTACTTACGAAAGAAACCCTCGCGGCTATTATGCACAGCCCATCGAACGTGACGCACGCGCATTTGCTGCGGAACGTATCCCTGAGATTGAGAAAGAGCGAGATCTGCTCCTCGAGAAAATGCGTACTCAGCAGAAAGAACGGCCTAAAATTCTCGCACGCAACGAAGACGAATTGCGGGAGATAGGATTACGAAACATTGAGGACATACTTGAAGTTCGCCGTGATGACTTGCGTGACAAGGGAATGGTGGACGGACCCGAAATGGAGGCCATAATTAGCCGAGAGCGTATTGACCTGCAAACCGAGTTTGAACATGATGCTTTTGGCATCGGCAAGTATAGCGAGAACGACAGGACACTTCTTGAAGAACAGTATTCAGAGTCCCTTCAGGGAGGCACTCATTCTTCACATGCGGCAGCCCGTGAAGAGATCGAGAATCAGATGAGTGGAAAAGAAAACGGTCAATCTAATGGACAAACAGCAGAACGTGAGCAAGATCATGCCATAAGCTATTAGTTGAAAACTAAAGGCAGGAGGTTCCACTGTGTCTACAATTTATACAACTCCACTATACGGAGATTTGCTTGATAGTATTCAGCCGCCACGCGTGTCTGGAACCGCGGTGCTTAGTATTCCAGGTAGATGCAGTGGACAGAGTTATAGTCTTCAGCTCTCCGAAGACCTGTTAAGTAAGCACTGTCTTCTTCTCGGTGGAACGGGATCCGGTAAAACAAATCTGATTTATCACATGATCTCTCAGCTCAAACCGAAGCTTGCTGAAAACGACGTGATGATAATCTTCGATACCAAAGGAGATTATCTCCGAAAGTTCCATACCGAAAAGGATGTAGTACTGAGTAATGATTCAGCTCATAGGGATTTTGCTGCGTCATGGAATATTTACCGTGAGATTGTGGCAGATGGATGGGATGCCTCAAACATTGTCCTAAACGCTAACGAAATTGCTTGGTCCCTCTTTCAGGAGGCAATAGAAAAGAATAGCAATCAACCGTTTTTCCCAAAGGCCGCAAGAGACTTGTTTGCAGCGATCCTTATCCACTTTTTGCGTATAGGTGGAGATGACCGAGCTTTCAAGATCAAATACTACAACAATCAGGCCCTCAAGCGATATTTGGACATCGCAACACCAGATAAAATCAATGCGATTTTAAAGGCGGAGGCAGATTTAGCCGCGGTAAAATACTATTTAGGCGAGAAAGACAATAATCAGGGATTAGGTGTCTTTGCAGAGCTGCAGCAGACAATTCGCAACATATTCATAGGTTCGTTCGCGGGTAACGGGAATTTTTCAATCCGAGATTTTGTGCGCAAAAAAGGCGGAAAAACTCTTTTTATCGAATACGATTTGACATCTGGTAGTGTTCTTACTCCGATTTATCGTCTGCTAATTGATTTGGCACTGAAAGAGGCTCTCGGACGGAGTCGTGGCCATGGCAATGTTTACATTATCTGTGATGAATTTAAACTCTTGCCTTATTTGCAGCATATAGAAGATGCAGTAAACTTTGGACGAAGCTTGGGAGTTAAAGTCGTTGCAGGTTTGCAAAGTATTTCTCAGTTGTATGAATTGTATGGGGAGAGTCGTGGTAGGAGTATTGCATCCGGCTTTTCAACATTTATTACATTCCATCTGAATGATGTTGTAAGCAGGGATTATGTTCGAGATCTATATGGAAAGAACCTAATTCTCGAGCAATACACCCAGTTAGATAACAGTCTTGTAGAAAATCAGAGACAAGGCTATACCGTTGAAGATTGGAATATTCAGAACTTGAAATTGGGCGAGGCCATTATTGGGTTGCCATTTCAAAAGCCATTTCGTTTTCAGGTAGATTTGTTTAAGTAGGTGACAAAATGCAGAAAAACGAATCAATTCTTATAACAGCAATCAGAAAAATGGCTGAAGCGAAACGGATCAAAAAACAACTTCAAGCTATCAACCAAAGTAATGAAGCTCGTCGCGGGGTGACAGAATACCTGCCAAGTAAAATAGAAGGTTTTTTTGATGTAAACGAACCACTTGGCAATGTTATTGTTTCTGGAGGAGATAATTCCATTCGCTGCCGTGCAGTCAGCGCTGCTGCGGCTTGTGTTTTTACAAAGGGGTATCCGGTCATTGTTCTTCATTGTGGAAATAGTGAACTCGAACGTGAAATCCAAAATATGTTCGCACCATCGCCAAGGTGTGTATTTGTAAACAGGAGTAATCCGGTGTATGATCCGCTTACGTCCTTATCTAATTCTGAAATAAGTCAACTATTTGTGCAAGCTGGAAGTGGAATTGCAGCCATCCCTCCTGGTGGGAGGTATTACATTGAAGCACTTGCCGAGTTTTTGCGTTGTAAAGGAATTGACCCATACTGTAAGATGTTTTTCGCTTGTCCACACCAACAACTGGCACAGGCCATAGATTCTGCCGTTGCTGCCGGTCAGCTCACGGCTCAATTGGGACAGCAAATCAAATCCCTTATCATGCAAGGTCAACAGTACCGAAGTACAATTGAAACTTTCTTCGCACGGCTTGAGCAACAGTCTTCACACATCATGTGTGGAAAGAGTCAGCTGAATAGAAGGCTTAGCCTTTTTGAATGCGCAAGGAAGCGATTAGTGACGGTTGTTGATTTGTCTACCGATACTAATGACATCTTGATTAATCTTGTCTCAAATGAAATTGAACGGCTTTTAGCTGCAGGGGTGCCTCTTTGCTTGGCGATAGATGATGTTTCGCTAAGTTCGAACGAAAATATGTCTCGCCTACTGAGGTCTGTGAATTCGAATTTCTGGAAGGTTATATCATCCAAAGATTTTTATACGATGACCGGTAGTAATGATGCATTGTTTTCTGACATTACAAACTCTGCTCACAAGGTGATTATTTCTTCGCATTCGGGTCTGTGTTGTACCAAATGGTCAAGTGTGTTGGGAGAATATGACAAAGAAGAAATCTCTGAGTCGTTTTCTTCCTCGAGCCGATATCATACATTTTTTACTGTATTCCCTGGTCAAGACAATTCGCGGAACTTAACTGTGTCTCAAAAACGGGAGCAGATTGTAAAACCAGAAGATTTAGTTCGAATGGCAAGTAATGAGGTTTTCGTCATAAACAGGAATGCCAATGAAATTGCTCATGCGGTCATTACCTCGTGAAAATAACAATATGAAGAATCACAGTTTATGGTACGGATATAAATACTACCGATCTACCCTTACCGATGCGGAGAAAAAAATATATGATGCAATCTACGATGGCCTAAAAACGTACTCTTCAGAGATTTCGGTTCCTCCTATATCTCCTGACAAGTGCTCAAAGCTGTTGGATGGTGTATCATACGATACCCCCATGTTTTATCATGTGGAGGGGTACTCCCTCGTTTCTACTTTGTTTGGATGCAAAATACTGCCTCGGTACAGAATGACGGAAGTACAATACCAAATGTACTTTTCTCAATTGCAAGTTGTCCTGGATGGTATTTTGCATCTCTGCAGAAATGGATCTACTCTTGATGCACTCAAAACGCTCCATGATTATATCCTCGACACAATAAAATACGAAGAATTTGGCCCCAACGCTCACTCTATTATTGGGCCTATGCTTTCTCGCAAAGGTGTATGTGAAGCAATCTCGAAATTTGTTAAAATTATCTGTGATCAACTGAACATAGCGAGTGCTGTAGTAATTGGCTCTGCATCAGAAAGGTTAGGAATGGCGGAAGAACACCATGCGTGGAATGCAATTCAAATTGCGAATGAATGGTATTTATTCGATTTTACATTTGATTTGACGTTGAACGAGAGTAATCCTTGTCAGAGTATTAGGAGATATGATTACTTCGGGCTTTCTTCTTATGAGATGTCGATAAATCACCATGCTACCGTTGCAATGTTTCCGCCTTGTTCAATTAAACGGGACTACTTCACCTTATGTCGTGCAATAGTTCACAATCAAAATGAGCTTCAGGACTTAATTCGCGCAAAGATTAGTTTATCAAACCGAGATTTGGCGTTTCGTGTTTCAAATTCATGGTTTGATTTTGTTCCCGAAAACGCGCTTAAACGTGCTCTTTCTGTCAAGATGGCATTGACCACCGGAATGAGTATCGGATACACATTTACTTACAACGAACAACAAAGAGTATGCTACGTTCGATTTTCGTAAACAGGTGAGGTTTTCTATGGTATTCGGCACAGACCGGTTTTTTAACCACCTCAAAAATGGAATAATCTCCGATGGCAGCGAAACGTTTTATTCTGAAGTTTTGAAGACAATAGAGCGCGACGCCTATCCTCGTATTATGAGCCGTCTGAACTATCCGGATGCGGAAGATGTAATGCAGCAGGTATTACTTTCAGTGTGGACCTCTCTCGCAAAGTACGTAATGACTTCTGAAAACCTAATGCCGCAACAGCGCAATGCGTGGTTGATTCGAATCATTGACAATAAAATTGCTGACTATTACCGAAAACGGTATGCAACTATAGAAATTAGTTGTGACGATACGGAAAGAGTCTTCGATGAATTAATCAAAAATGATCCGCAAGAAGCATTTGTACTGGAAGAAGATCGCCGCCTTCACCAAAGGCAAGTAGATAACCTTATGTGTTTTATCTGCTCAATCAATATGATTCCAGAAAAGATAATCGCCTTTTTCTACAGCAAGGTAATTTATTTTATTCAATCCAATGGCGACCTAAAAGGCTCTGCAAAATACGCATACAAGATGCTCAATGGCAGAACATTCGCAGAAATTCAATCATCGTTTCAATTTGATCTTGAAGCAGCTTTAGGGCGTGAAATACCACCTTACGCATTGGAAGGCCTATATGAGAAGCTAAATGCTTGTGATTTAGACACCATTTTAAAGATTGAGCTATCTACTATCAATGATTCAACGAACTACATTATCAAAAGAATTCGTAACGTTGATAAGTCGTCTGTTTTAGAGGTGAAATAATGCGAGACCATATTTCTTTCGAAGAGTTTGAGACATTTATTTATGCCGAAAAACTCACGCCTGAAATAATGATGCTTGGCAGTCGCATAAATGCTCATGTCTTATCTTGTAGTGAATGTGCTTCTATATACACGTCTATGATAGACTTGCGTGATGCTTCTCAGACCGCTATACGTGATCAGAGGGTGGAAGCCTCTCAAATTTCTGCACAGTCCCAACGAGATCTTATTGAACAGCAAATGTCCGAAGACAGTCGCGCAGACGGTAATTGTTCAGCAAGATCACCTGAGCAGGTTGAGAAAAAGAATAGAGACATCTCTTATTAGTGTAGATGAGTCTAAATCGATGAGTATTCGAACAACGAGTAGAGAGGTAATGTAAATGAATTCCGAGCAAGTGTTTCAAACTGCTTTTCTTACCACTGATAATTCTGACACAGACTATTTTAAAGGACTTTGCTATACATATGGCTATAATGTAGAGCGAGATGTTTCGAAAGCAAAAGCGCAATACGCTGAAGGGGTAGCCAAAGGAAACGCAAAATGCAAGTATGGCCTTGCTGTACTCTTACTCAAGGCCAAGAATCTTGAAGAAGCTGATTTATCTCTCGCTTTATTTAGCGAAGCATTTGAGGAATTATACAAACAGGCCACTTCAGACGATCCGATTAGCCAGAGAATGGTTAGTTGCTACTACTTGTTTGGAGACAGAGGTGTAGATCGAGACACCGAAGAGGCTAGCAAGTGGCTGTTAAAGGCAGCTCAAAATGGAGATGCCGAGGCACAGATGAACCTAGCTCATTGTTATGAGACCGGAACAGTTTTTCCTCAAGACATTGATTTATCAATTGAGTGGTATATAAAGGCAGCTGCACAGGGCAACGAGAAGGCGGTTAAGCAGCTAGATAAATTGAGGAGAAGTGAAAATGAACAGATTCTCGTTTGACGATCATCCGAATTATAGGGTGAAGCAGCCGAACTTGCTGTATATTGATCGATATGGCAATATCTATCCGGATTGTAAAACATATAAGACCCCGATTCTCTGCCACATTACTGATAAAAACGCTGTCGATTTGGTCCGGGAAAAGACCTTTGGGCCTGGAGCAAGTGGCACATACAATATGATTACCGTAGAAGTGAGTAGCGCATGTCAGGCCAATTGTCTGTACTGTTTTCAGCGTGATGCTCATCGTAACGACAAGTACGCATATTACGACTATCTTCTTCCTTTTCTCGATGCCCTTGATGCGTATTGGGTGTTTTTTTCCGGAGGAGAGATTCTTATTCAGAAAGATGCAATGGAATTTATGCGGAGTTTTCGCAAAGCAAATCCAGCAGCGTGGATTCATCTGAAAACAAATGGCAACGCGGATGAAAGCGCGGTGACATTTGTATCGGAAGTCTGTAATTCGGTGATGGTGTCGTTCAACGGTTTTTCACCAACGACATATGAAACGATAATGGGCTTAAAAATTGACAAAACGAAGATGTTTTGTGAAGCTGTCAAAAAACAAGGAAGAGCAAATCTGGGGTTGAAACTTTTGAATTCGCCGATTACTATTTCTGAGACTCCGGAGTTTCTGGAGTGGGCGTTTTCTCTGAAGCCCAAATGCATTGCGCTTCAAAACGCATTCAATTATGAAGTTGAGCCCTCCGGAAAGAGCAGTAGGCTTAGCAGCACTTTGCCGCCTCGAGGCTTCTCTCTGTATTGGGACGATGTGTATGAAGCTATATCAGCCAGATGTGATAATGTCTTAAATAAGCATCGTGCTGAAATTAATGGTGGTTGCAATTATTTAACCGCTGATAGGGACTTTCTTCAGCTTTTGAGCCTGTCCTCATCGAACATGTCGTTGTTTAGAACCGATGGGGTCTACATTATCGAGTAAGGATGATCAAAAGTGCTTGAGAAAATTGGATCGAGGTTTTACGAAAAACTTTCATGCCCTAATGTGACATTTTTGGAATATATCGAAAAACTCAAACAAGAACGCAGAGTAATAACTATTGCCGAAATAGGAGTCGGTATAGGCGCAACTGCACAGAATGCCGTAAAACAATTAGACAAGGAAGATCGGTACTTTATATTCGATTATTATGACAAGGTCGAAGAACTGAGTGATGAATTGCGGCTTGAATATGCAGATGCTCCCGAAATCATTTGTTATGGCAATAGCCGAGCTGTTGCAGATAATTATGTTTGGTCTCTTTATAATTTGATTGAGGATCAGAACACAGGCGGTGCTGGAATTTTTGATTTAGTATTACTTGATGGTGCGCATGATTTCACAATTGATCTTGCTGCTTGCGCCTTGCTTATTAATATGATTAAGGTTGGCGGGATTTTGATCATTGATGATGTGCAGCTGACAGTCGATACCATTTTGAGTCACAATCCGCAAAAGGCGCATGATTATAGAAAACAATATTCGCATCTGCAAACAAGCGCGCTTCAAATGCAAATGATATGTCAAGGTTTTTTGGACCTACAACCAGGGATCAGTCGAATTCGGACGGACAATGCTTCTGTTGCAATTTTTCAAAAAACTGACTAAAAGGGGTGAGAATTATTTCTTATTCAATTTTTTGTGGCGATCATTTTGGATGCTTGTCGCAATGCCTATATCTTACCTCTTTGCATCAGGAAGTTGTTTTTCTTATATCGCCTTCAGATGACGCGCAGATAGAATGCTTAAAGCGAATGGAACAACTTGGATTATTTCGATTGGTACTCTACGATTACAAACATTTAGCAGATGAATGTGATTTCTCTGCGCTTCCGGCCAAAATTTGCAGTTACTTTGAAGATCTATTGGCGATGAACGGATTCACCGCTGAAGCTGCAGATGAAGTTTTTATATCCAATAGTGGTCCCTACTGCTTGTTTGAGTTATATTTAGCCTTATCGCAGATTCCCTATGCTTTGGTTGAGTTTTCAAAAAATGAATTTATGAGCCGAAAACTATTGGCTGCAATCACTCAATATGAAGAGATCTCGCAATCATATCAGGATCTTGTATATTCGCTTGGCACTGTCATTGGTTCCGGCTCTGCATGTGTTAAGCATATTTATTGTTCTGGGTCTGATATTGATCTGACGCTTCCGGGGATTATTGATGTCTTTGATCCGATAGAGTTATCGAGTTTGCCAGAGGAGACGAAGCAAAGAATTCTATCCTCATATTCTGGATTTGACCCCAAACAAATTGGCCATATTTCTTCTTTGCTCATTCCAAATTCAGAGAGTTTAACAAAACGGGCGCTTTCGTTCTGCGGCAAGTATTATTGCGATCCGATTGCCCCATATACCTTGCTTGTAGATTTGTTGCAAATTCCTTCGGATAGAATTATGGTTAAACCACATCCCCATGGTTCGTTTTCTTTTGATAAGCGTTTTGAGAACACAATTATTTTAGATAAAACCTTTCCAATTGAATTTTTGCAACTCCTTCCTGAGTGCAGAATTGAGCAGATGCTGTCCGTTGAAACTAGCGCAGTTGATAAGGTAAATAATCTCGTCAAGCATAGCATTGTGGCATCGCGATTCTTTATGATTAGGCTGGATGAAATGATTTCGTTATATACTGCTGCGCAATTGCCTTTGATGCTTCCTCATAAAAAATATATTTTCTTTTCTCACACTGCGATGGAAATTAAAGAATTAATTCGTACTTTTGCCGAGAGTGTTGGTGTGCCTCGGGATAGACAACTCATAGTGACGAATCAGCTTGGAAATATTAATCCACACAGTGTAACAATAGTACATTCAGAAGAAGATGCGGAACAGTTTGGTTCGCAAATACATCGACTCTCTGTAGTCCGTAAAAACACTTTCTCACACCCTGTTTTTTCAAATGGCGTAGACATGCTATACCTTGTAGGGAGAATCAATTTCGATGAATGTTGCATGTTGAATCGCTCATTTTTTCTTCCGTGCAGTGGGTTAGAGGTTCATATCGAGTATTCAGGGGAGGTTTAATATGGTCAAAGCTCTTATTGCGGTGCGATCAGGCTCTGAGCGAGTGAAGAACAAAAACATCCGTCCCTTTGCGGGAAGTTCTCTTCTTGAAATTAAGATAAAACAGTTGTCCAGAGTTGCATGCATCGATGGTATTGTTGTTAACTCCAACGATCCCGAAATGCTTGCGGTTGCTCGTGCACTCAACTGTGAAACTGTGCTCAGAGAGCAGATTTATGCGGACGCGAAAACATCTATGAGTGATGTTTATGTTAATATGGCTGAGAATTTCAATGCGGACATAGTAGCATATTGCAATGTTACTAATCCTCTGATTGAAGACTCGTCGATTGAAAAAGCAATTTCCCTTTATCGCGAACAGAAGATTGCACACACATCGATAAATACAGCACATCTTATCAAAGAGTTTATGTATCTAAACGGAAAGGCGCTTAATTATGATCCGATTCACCAGCCACGAAGCCAGGACTTACCGAACATCTTTGCTTTGAATTTTGCGGTAAACGTTCTTTCAAGATTGGATATGATCAAGTTCAAGAATATTATCACACCGAACCATTTGTTGCTGCCGGTTACTGAAGCTGAATCGATAGACATTGATTCCGAACTTGACTTTTCTGTTGCCGAATTCCTATATGAGAGAAAGATAGAGGGGTACCTATGTTGATAATCGATGCTGTCAAGCAGGAAAAGACGACTATGTCGCACGGCGAATTTGCTAAGCTTTATTTAGAGAGTCCGTGGAAAAAAGTTTTGTATATACATACCCCATATTGTCCAAGTAAGTGTAAATACTGTATTTGCAAGTCTGTTGCATGCAGCGATCAGCATAAAGTTGACGAGTATGCGAATCAGATCCTTATTCCCCAAATTTTAGCTGAGGCCTCCGTGCTTGAAAACGTTGCTTTTTCCGAAGTCTATTTTGGCGGAGGAACACCAACATATATGAGCCCTGCTGTTCTTAAAGCTGTGTTTGACAGTATCCCTAACTTCAAGAGTATTCCTAATAAGTGTATTGAAGGCTCACCGAACACTATTCAACAGGAGCACATAGATCTCTTTAAGAACTATGATTTTAATTTTGTATCAGTTGGTGTTCAGTCGCTGCAAAAAGATGTCTGCTCTTGGCAGAAGCGGACGTACATAAGTAAACTGCAGCTTGCCCATTTGTCCGATGTATTAAGGAAAAACGGACTCTATTTCAACTATGACCTTATAAGCTATTTAGGCCACGGAGACTTTCGTGATATTCCTGGATTCGAGGAGGATCTTCGATTCCTGATGTCAGAGTGCCGGCCGTCCTCCATTAATATACATCAACATCATCAAACAACGTATACAACCGAGAAAATGATCAAACTCTACGAAGTTATGCGGAATGCGCTGACTGAGTTCTCCGAATATGAGTGTATCAATTCTCGACTACTCGATGCAGACGCGTACAACGATATTGTGTATCAAGCTCAGTATCGATTTGTTAGAGAGAAGAGGAACTACACGCATTATATGTGGAATAAGTACCCAGAAATCCCGGTATTAGGATGGGACATTTTTTCTGTTGGGTATACGGACTCCATTTCTCCAAAATCAAATGCTGGAAACATCTCATACAAACCCGGAAGCGAAACGTTCAAGAGAGTTGCGTTTAATGAATCCCTTTACGAAGACTACCGATTAATTCGAGATGAGAAAGGATTGGAATGATATGCTCATCCGACAGGCGGTTTTGCAGGATATTGACGAAATCCTTAAATTGACAAATTTAGTTGCCGATAAACATGGACAGTTTAGAGCAGATATTCTTTTTGAGCACCCATATCATATTACCAAAGAAAAGCTTGAGCGCAATATATTGGCAAATAACCATTTTGTGCTTGTAGCAGATGAGAACGAGACAATTGTTGGAGTCGTTCTCTGTACAATTCGAAGTATCCTAAATGATGTTAAATTTAAGGACACAAATATTATGAGCATAGAAGATACTTGTGTCGATTCAAACTTTAGAGCTATGAATGTTGGGAGTATGTTGATTGATGCTGCAAAACGAGTTGCACGAGAGCACGATTGTTCAAGGCTTGAGACCAATGTTTGGTCATTCAACGATGAGTCCATATTGTTTTTTCAGGCGAATGGATTTTCTGCACAAAGAATTATTATGGAGTGTTTTTTAGATGAACAGTGAATTGGATAAAGTCCGACAGTATTACGATGGGGATGACGAAGAAAACCGTTTCTGTGATCCTCGAAAAAAGATTGAATATATCAATACTTGTAAAATTATTGCTCCGTATATAAAGCCTGGGTGCGAGTTGCTTGATTGTGCTGCTGGGACGGGCGCATATGAAGAGTACCTTTTGACGCTAGGATGCAAAAGAATTGTTGCATCAGACCTGTCACCAAGAAATGTCGGAATACTATCGCAAAGATGCTCTAATTATCCGCAGGTAGAAGCTTTCGTTGATAATGCACTTGAACTAAGCCGCCATTCAAATGGCTCATTCGATGTGGTCTTGTGTCTTGGCCCGATGTATCATTTGCGACCAGAACTAAGTGAAAAATGTTTGCTAGAGTGTATGCGTGTTCTGAAGGATCACGGGAAACTAATTGTGGCATATATGCCCCGGCACTTTGTTTTTTGGAATCTCTTGAATAATCCGGTGTACAATGTTCCTTTTAATGAAGTGATTTTTTTAGCAAGAAATGGGTATTTGCCTTCTTCCAGAAAAGGTTTTTGGGGTTGCACATATTTTTCGAGTCCCGAAGAGATGGAAAACCTAGCAAACAGAGGCAAATTGCATGTGGTTGAACACAGAGCTGTGGATCTTGAACTGGGTAATTTTTACGATAAAATTGGGAATTGTTCTCAAGACGAGCTAAAGATTCTCTGCGACTACTTATACGAGAAGTCAACAGACAAATTCATTTTGGGCTCATCGAAGCACAATATTATAATTTTGGAAAAATAAACAGCTAAAATTGGATTGCTTTCTTTAAGGCAGTATGCAGCCAGGGAAAGGAGGGAGAATTGTGAAGAAGAATTACATTTTTGCTAATGCTGTTTCTAAGCTGTCCGGCAAAAAGGTCATCCGCTTTAAGTGGTGCACCTAATCTTATGCTAGTCTCTTTTTCTGATTAAGCACATCATGTTGCATACTGTCTTAAAGAGGGCAATCCGAATATAAAACGGAAGTGGGAGTAAAATGGAAAGATATGTTGTTCGGCATGAATTCTTTGGCGGTCTTGTTTATGATCGACATGAAGATACGAATATTTTGATTGATGAGGACTTCTATCAAGCGCTTGCCTTCCTGAAAACGGTTCCTCAAACTAACATCATGGATATTGTAGGTAGAGATGACTTCGCATTTTTTGAGAGTGAAGGTTTTTTGGCTGAGGGAATGCCAAATTATCGTCTCATTGATAGTGGACATCTTGAGGAAACCCTTTCTGCACCGGGGCGTGTTCATTTCTATTACACATCATCCTGCAACTTAAATTGCGCACATTGTTTTACCAAGAACGCGGCTGTTGCAACTGAGATGAGTTTCGGTGAGAAAGTAAATATGTTGGATCAGATGTATGAGCTTGGTGTAAATGAAATCCTAATTGGTGGTGGTGAACCGTTTACAAAGAGCGACTTTCCAGACTTTGTCGAGGCCTGTTTGTCAAGGGATATTATTACAAAGGTTTTTACGAACGGTTTGCTGCTCAGTGACAAAAAACTTGTTGAACGGATGGCAAATTGGAACCTTAAATATATGTCCATCAGCATCGATGGATCTGACGAAGAGGAGTATGAGAAGGTTCGAGGAATAAAAGGCCTATCCATTATCAAAAAAAATCTTGAGGAGTTAAAGTCTTGCTGTAATTTTACGATAGCAGCAAGTATTACTATCAATCCTTATAATTATCAAAACGCAGAAAAACTTCTTGCTCTGATCGCAGATTTTGGATTCGACCGACTTAAAGTAAGACCTGTAAAGCCAGCAGGAAATGTTATGCTTAATCGTGATGTTTTTCTTACGGCGGATCAGTATGTTCATTTTATAAGAGACGCACAGACAATCTGGAACAATAAATACCGTAACAGATTTACCCTTGACTTTTCTTGGGGCGACACACGGCTGGTTTATGATTCACAAGATAATGCGGTTGTTCCGTTAGACATTACTTATCCATATGAAGGGTATGGTTGCTTTGCTGGGAAGGTAAATATTGTCTTTGATTCAGCAGGAAATGCGCTCACCTGTGGTTTTTTACCAGACAAATTAACGAGAACGCAAGAAGATAACTTGAAGCATAAAACAATTAAAGAAATCTGGGAATCCGGAGCCAAATTTCAAGAGCTCCGCAATTTGCCTGGCAACCCTGCTTGTCAAAACTGTAATTATTACGGAATTTGCCGTGGAGGGTGCATGGCACGAAATCTTTTCTTCGAAAAGGATATAAACCTCCCTGATCCATGGTGTATTCGAAAGTATTTCCCGATTCGCCTATAGGCAACTGAGGTGAGAATTGTGACAGCATACGAATTAAATATGTTGAGCATCGTAAGAAAACTCAAAGATGAGGGATTAGTTGCAATAAAGTGCGAGTTAGAAGCCGAAGGAATGCTTAGGAATGAACTTACTCGTATGGCCGAACTTGCATGGAGATCCAACCTTGACTTGTATGTAAAGATTGGCGGATGTGAGGCTGTGTCGGATTTGTTTCTTTGCCGCGAATATAACGTAGATGGCGTTGTGGCCCCGATGATTGAATCAGACTTTGCAGTAGAGAAGTTCAAAACGGCGATTGAAACAGTGTATCCAATTTGTTCAGAGCGCCCCTCTTGTTTCATTAACATCGAAACCGAAGTTGGATTGAGCAATGCCGAGGAAATGCTGTCTGTTGGGAGAGAGTTCTTGAATGGAGTCACAATAGGCCGCGGAGATCTTTCGAGATCTATGAATATTAAGTTAAGCGACATCAATGGTGAAATACTGCTTAGCGCAGTTAAGAAAGTTGCAAAATCGATAGCTAAATGTGGGTTAAAGTGCACTCTTGGGGGTCAAATTAGACCTAATTCTGTAGACTTTATATCAGGGCTGACCCCCTATCTTAGTTGCTTTGAAACTCGGAACTTAGTCTTTGATGTTAGTAGATGTCTGTCCCCAAGAGAAGCACTTGAACAAGCTGTAGAATTCGAGTTATTATGCCTAAGAAATAGAAATTACCATTGGTCCACACTTATTGATAGAAATCAGCGGAGAATAGATCGTTTAACGTTTGCCGAGTAGCCAAATAGTATGTACACTATCATACCAACAGCACCGCATTTTTTCATCAATATGATGGGAGCCTGCAAATAAAAAGTCAAGCCCCAATTGAAAGAAAGGTTCAATCGGGACTTGAGTAAAAAGGGTATAGCAAAGCTGCCGGTGAACAACATGGTTCATCAGCTGAGAGGTGTCCATGAGCAGATTACTCGGCTGTTTCGCTGTCCTCGGCAGACGCGTCCAGATTTGCCATGCATTCCTTCGCCTGGGCGTAGTAGATGCGCAGGAACTTGTTGGCACCGGCTGTCATGTAGGCATAATACGGCTTGCCCTCAGAGCGCTTCTTATCGAGGAACTGGTATACGGGTTCATCCTGCGGTGCCAGGCGCAGATAGATCGTCATGATCTGAAACAGTGTCTTGCGCAAATGTGGGGAACCGCGTTTCGTAGCTGCCATGCTGTTGCCGACACTCTTGCCGGAGTCATTGATGACCGGGGCAACACCGGCAAAGCCGACGAGGGAGCTGCGGCGGGGAAAGTTGCGAATATCGCCGATCTCTGCTATAAGCTGCGCGGACGTTGTGTCGCCCACGCCATACATGGCACGAACAGTTTCGTACTCCGGCAGTTCCCTTGCAAGACGAGTCATCTCACCGCGTACAACAGCAATCAGTTCGTTCATCGCGGTCAACTCCTGGGTCAATCCCAAATTTTGTGTAAACGCTAAATTGTGGTGCAAAATAGAGCAAAAATATTTTAAGGCGGGAGCGGCGCAAGCTGCTGCCGCCTTTTCTACAAAAATAACAGCGCTTCGAGGAATGTCAAGGGCGGAGGCGTCAGCCTCCGTTCATCTCGAGGTGCCGTCAAGATTTGGACCTGCCTCTGCAAAAAAATCGCTCAATGTGACTCCCAGCGCAACGCAGATCCGCTCAATTGTGGGAACCCCCAACTGACTTCCGCGCATCTCAGCATTCTTTAAGGTTGAATATGATACATCACACAACTGAGATAGCTTGAAAAGCGAGAGGTCACGCTCGTCGGCCAACTCCATCACTCTTGCTATCGTATCCATGTAATCCCCGCCTTTCTACATTCTTTCCGGCCATCAATTCTAAAGGAAATGTAGTCCAATATTCTGTACTTAAAGGACGCGCCCTACGATTTGGAATCTCGAGTCGGGCATGATCGTCTTGGGTGCGTATGCCTGATTGTAGGACAGCATCACAGGCTGCATATACAGACAGCCATAGCTGTCGGTAAATGCGTCCCTTTGGTTCTCATCTGGCTCCTGCTCGCTGTAGACCTTCAAATAGCCATCGCCATCATAGACAAAGATGCCGACTTCACCAACGGTCAGAGTCTCGCATTCCTCTACCCAAACGATCTGACCGTCATGATAGACCGGCTCCATGCTGTCACCAGAAACCCGCACGCCAAAATCGGCACCTTTCGGAACAGACTTCTCAGGGAAACTAACCATCTCAAAGTTTCCTTCCTCAAGAAACTCGCCGGTACCAGCAGATACCGCAAGATTGCTCACAGGCATATCTATGTACTTGAGAATGCTGACCACCTTTGGCTGCGGCTTATATCTTCCTGAAGCAATCAGGTCATCCCTGTACTCTTTGACCTTTGCCAAACCGGTATCATTGAGCACCGGCGTATGACTACTGCAAAAATAAGAAACATCCACATCCAGATCGAGCGCATGGCAGACGGCCATCATCTGATAGGCGTTGGGCAGGGCGCTGCCCTTTGCCCACTTGTTGATGCCGCTGGGAGACATTGTTACCCCATACTGCCGCAAAAGTGCGCTGAAGTCGACAAGGCTGAGTCCAGCTTTGCGTCGTGCTTCATCAATGCGAGCTCCGATAACATTTTCCTGACGCTCCGTCTCTGCATTATAGTTCGCGTGATTCGTTATCGGGAGAGAAAGAATTTTAGCTTTGCTCTTACTCATAATAGCGACCGCCTTTTCTGTTTATGGCTTCAGTATATAGCGGAAAACACTCACTGTCAATAGAAAATTGACTATTACTCTACAAATGCGACATTGACATAGACAAACATTCAAATTATTATGAAGGCACACGGACAAGATAAGAGGTGAAAAACACATGGATAGCGAGCGTGCTATTCTGCACAGTGACATGAACTCCTTCTACGCATCCGTTGAGATGATGCTCGATCCCGAGCTCAAAGGGAAGCCTGTTGCGGTGTGCGGTTCGACGGAAGAGCGTCATGGTATCGTCTTAGCCAAGTCGGACTTAGCCAAGAAAGCTGGAGTAAAAACAGGCATGGTAAATTGGGAAGCTCGGCAGCTTTGCCCAGGACTGATCGTTGTACCGCCTCAGTACGACCAGTACCTCAAGTATTCTAAGCTGGCTCGCCAAATCTACCACCGATATACGGATCTTGTTGAACCGTATGGCATGGATGAGTGCTGGCTTGATGTGACCGGCTCCGGTATTTGCGGAACAGGCATGGAGATCGCCGAGGCAATCCGGCAGACAACAAAAGAGGAGCTTGGCCTGACGGTCAGCATCGGTGTGTCATTCAACAAGATTTTCGCAAAACTCGGGTCAGACATGCGAAAGCCGGATGCGATCACCGAAATCAAACGGGACAACTTCAAAGAAAAAATCTGGCCTCTTGATGCTGCAGAGCTACTCTATGTGGGCAAAGCCACAGAAAATAAGCTGACTCAATACGGAATCCACACCATCGGGGATTTGGCAAAGACTTCTCCGGATACACTGCGGCATATGCTGGGGATCAATGGTCTTAAGCTCTGGATGTATGCAAACGGAACGGATACTTCTCGTGTTATGCATAAGGACTTTGTCAGCCCCGTCAAGTCCATCGGGCACGGAATCACCTGTACTGCTGACCTGCAAACGCCGGAAGATGTGTTTCGCGTTATGCTGGAATTGAGCCAGGATGTCGGGCATCGGCTCCGCGTCCATGAGTTGATGGCGTGTGGTGTTCAAGTCTCCATCCGGACAAATGACCTGTATGGCTCACAGTACCAGTGTAAGCTCCCATTCAGAACGCAGCTCCCCAACGAAATCGCCGGAGCGGGCTTTCATCTTCTTATGGAGCGGTATCGGTGGGATAAACCAATTCGAGCTGTCACGATTCGCGGTATTGATTTGGTATCGCAGAAAGATGCAGAGCAACTCTCTATGTTCGTGGATCATCAGAAACGGGATCGCCGTATTCTTCTGGAGGACGCTGTCGAGGACATCCGAAGGAGATTTGGCAAACGCGCCATTTCCTATGCCATTCTTATGGGCGACTTAAAAATTCCCGATGACGGCAGGCAGTCGGTGACCATGCCCGGACTTATGTATCAGTAACTACCGCCGATGGAAGGGAGAAACCGTTTGAGATGAAAGTGCAATTTCATAAGGCTGTGGTGAAGGTATTAGTTATCATAGCCACAGACCGAACCAAGACGCCTGTCTCTCTGACCTTTGAAGATGGGAAGGAATACTCTATCGACCGTGTCTGCAGCAGGCAGAGAGCAGCAGCAACGAAAGTCGGTGGAACAGGCATCCGTTATACAATTATGATTGGAGGAAGACAGACCTATCTCTTCGAAGACGAGGATCAGTGGTTTGTTGAAGCAAAGAACCTCCATATATAGGAGATATGCAATTGAAATATCTATCACGCAATGACCTCGAGACTATCGGTGGGAGAGTCATCGCAGCATATAAGAGACTTCCGGCTATATCAGGCCAAGCGCTGGAGCGAGTAGATATCGACTTCCTCTGCCAAGAGCTTCTGGGGCTTCGTATCGATTATGCTCGGTTATCTCTAAACGGCGAGAAAATCGGCCTGACATCTTCTTGCGATATAGGCGTCGAGGTATTCCCTGAAGATCCAAGCTCCACGGAAGAACAGTATTATATGCTTGATGGAAAAACCATTTTGATTGAAAGTGGTCTCATGAAAGAGGGTGCCAATATAGGCCGCAGGAACTATACCGTTTCCCACGAGAGCTGTCACCATATTCTGAAAATGCTATTTCCGCACGACTACGGAGCCCAAGCAAGTGGGCGTTCCGTTCACTGTTGTTATCGAAGCAACAGAGGAAATGGTGATTGGGAGGAGTGGCAGGTTGAAACACTGGCTGCCATGATTTTACTTCCGCCCGAATGTGTAGTTCGAAGCATGGAGCGATTCGGCCTTGGAACACAGATGCGCCTTCTAAACCGAGTGTTTGCCCCTGCCGATTACAAGAAGTTCGAAGAGATGGCATCATTTATGGGGGCTTCTAAAACAGCACTGTCCATTCGAATGATGCAGCTTGGTCTTCTGAAAAGAAATGATCTTTCCGACCCTTATAGTTTGGTTCGAGTCGAAATGGATGAGGAGGACCGTATACTATGAAACCTAACTCGTATGAAATCAAAGTTGTAAAGCGTTGCCCGAAATGCGACTGGCGCATTTTTGATAAAGTGACTCCCACTTCGGGCATCATTGAGTTGAAGTGTCCCAACTGTCGAAAGATTGTTGAGATAGACCTGAGTTATCGTACCCCAATCCGCAGGAGAGCTACCTACTATCGAGCATCCTGCCATACTTACACATAAGAGTAAACGACAACAGAATAAGAAAGCTGATTGCACCGAGCCACGGGTCCTTAGATAAGGAAGTCTATGAGACACCAAATTGCCGGGCATTGAGAAGAAAAGGTTACTGCAAAGTGTACCTATCTTCTTGATGCTCGGCTTTTTTGTGCTGTTGCCCCCTAACGGAGGTAACAATGCTGACTGGTTTTTGGGAACCCTATATCGCTCAATATCCTTGATCTCCGATTTTTTGAACCTCACCAAATTCAAAAAATCAAAAGGAGATCAAAAAATGTCCGAAAAAGTTTATGTTCTCAATGTTTACAATACCATGACCGGCCAATATGAACTTATCCAAGTAACCAAGGAAGTATTTCAGGCTTACAGGCGAACGAAATGGAATATCGAAGATAGCACGGAACGCTTTTTTAAGCATGAGACGCAGATGAGTTCGCTGATTGGCGGAGAAAATGATGGATACGAGCGGTTCCACGAGTTTATAGATTATGACAATACGCCCGAAAATCAAGCCATTGAGGAGATGGTATTCCAGTCCTTGCATAATGTTCTGGAGCTGCTTCCTCCGAAAGACTACGAGCTGATCTATGAACTTTACTTCAAGAACCACACCGAAAGGGAATGCGCTCAGAGGCTGGGGATGTCTCAGCAGGCCATCCATGAGCGGAAGAAGCGCATTTTGAAAAAAATCAAAAATAATTTGGACGAGGAGGGTTGTTAAGATACCTGTTTTCTCCCGTATACATGCGAGAAGAAAAATCTCTTCTTGTGAACGTTGAAAACTGAATATCCGGCGACTGATAACGTCAGTCAGCGGGCCCCCGACGAAGGGGAGCAGCGATGCGGCGGGTGCGCCAAGACCCACCTGTGCGGAGAACTCTGCATAAAAGACGGCCTACTAAGGTGACCGAGCGGTACCCACCCAGCCCAAAGCAGCTTTGGCAAGCTGTCTCGCGATGATACCGTTGACCTGTACTCACTGTCCAGCCACAGACTCAAGCAATGGGGGCAGCTCGGAGAGATCCTCGGAGGGGTGAGATTCCCGGAGGGTGGTGCCAGCCACTGGTCAGTTTAGCCGCCCACGATCCGGGGAGTAGTGTCGAATAGGATCATTAGAAAGTAAGAACACAAATACGGCGGGAGCCGAGCCATACCACGGGAATGCGATATTCTTCCAACCACTGGACGGCTCCCGCCTTTTTGATGGTAGAAATGTGCGGATAAGTCTTGTCCTTAGATTTCTATCATCTATATTTTTGAAAAGTGACAACAACTGCGACATAATTATATTGAAAAGTTGCTCTTTGCAATGCGTACTACATGGAGCAGCTAAACAGCCAAAGGCAGCGAGCTATACTGTAGCCTACTGTCTTTCTCTCTGTCTATTTCAATAGGCACAAAACAACTACAAACCAGGGAGGTAGCACCGTGCTGTCAAACAAGAACACCAAGAACGCCAATTTTCTCTTTATTGTTGATATGCTGAAGGATCTCCTTGCGCAGGAGTTGATCACAGAAAAGGAATATGCCAGGGCGAAAAAATATTATATGAAGCTTACCGGCGCAGATATCGTATTAGCCCACTGAAAATTGTGCATAAGGTCAATTCTGCGCTGTTCCAATTGTTTTGGTAGCTATTCAGAAGAGTTATCAGTATAATGTGGTTTGCCCAAAGTGGTTGGTATCATAATATGATACCAACCAAAAAACGAGAGAGGAGGACACCGAAATGCCTGAAGTACGACTCATCACCCCTATCACAAGACAGAGCACGAAGAAGATGCAGGTTGCAGCTTACTGCCGAGTGTCTTCCAACTCTGCCGATCAGCTCAACTCCTATGCCGCACAGATCCGAGCATACAAAAAATGCATCGGAGCACGCGATGATTGGGAACTGGTGGACATCTTCGCCGATGAAGGGCTCACTGGAATGAAAAGCGAAACCCGTGATGAATTTCAGCGGATGATCCGCATGTGTGAGCTCAAGCAAATTGACCTGATCATCACGAAATCCATCTCCCGCTTCGCTCGAAATACAAAAGACGCTCTGGCCTATGTAAGAAAGCTCAAGTTGCTGGGTGTGGGCGTACAGTTTGAAAAGGAAGGCATCTCGACGCTGTCTATGGGCGACGAGATGCTTCTTAATACCTTCTCCGCTCTGGCACAGGAGGAATCGCAGTCCATCTCCATGAACCAACGTCTCTCAATCGTCAAACGCATGGAACTTGGCGAGTATGTGGACAGCAACGCCCCTTACGGATACCGGTTGGTCGACAAGGCATTGGCTGTGTACGAGCCGGAAGCTGCTGTTGTGCGGGACATTTTTGACCTGTATTTGCGGGGTTTCTCCATCAGTGAGATTGGCAGAGAATTGAAGAGTCGCAATATTCCAACCAAGGCCGGCAAGGAGAGCTGGCATCCGTACCGAATAGCCTATATGCTGAAAAATGAACGGTATATCGGCGATAGTTTCTATCAAAAAACTTACCGTGAAACAACGGTCCCATTCAACCAGCATATCAACCGCGGACAGGAAGATCGCTTCTATGCCAAAGGAACACATCCCGGTATCATTGACAAGGATGTGTTCAATGCTGTTCAGCAGCTTATCCAAAAGCGCAAGGAGACTTTCTCCAGAACAACTACCCAAAATATCTATCCGCTTACAAGCCGCATTCAGTGTTCTGAGTGCGGCTCTTTCTATCGGCGAAGGAGTGTATCGGGTACTGTGAAGTGGGTATGCGCCCTTCACAAAGATGACAGCACAGCTTGCGATTCTCACTATTATAGCGAAGAACGGATCTATGACGGCTTTATCACCATGGTGAACAAGCTGCGGTTCTCTGAAGATAACATCCTCGGCCAAGTCATCAGCCGGCTAGAGATGACGCTGGCAGCTATGAAGCGGAACAATCTGGTTGCGCGCGATTTAAGCAATAGTATTGCCGAGTTGAATGCGAAACTGCTCATGCTCGAACAGCTCCGATCCAAGGGATACCTCGCCCCTGAAGTTTATCAGGCACAAGCCAATGAGATCGGTGCAGAGCTGGCAAAGCTCAAGGATGTCAGGCAGGAAAAGTTTAATTCAAAGGCTGCCTCCATGCTCGAGGAAGTCAAGAAATTAAAAATGCTCATCTTCGAACTGGAAGAACCCCTTGAGGCATTCGATGAGAAACTCTTCTTGGAAATCGTGAAGAGCATCCAAATCAATAAAGAGGATGAAATGTCCGTAGAATTCCTTGGTGGACTACGATTCAGGGAACGCATATAGGAGGCAGTCATGAAAAAGACGCGGTATATCCCATACGGATACACAATGCGCAATGGTAGAACGGTCATCTCAGGAGAAGAAGCGGAAGTTATCAGAGAAATTTTCAAATCGTATCTGAACGGAGCTTCCTTGAAAGCGATTGCTGACGAGTTGACCGACCACCAGATTCCTTATACGCAAAAGAGCGCTATATGGGATAAGGCCCGTATTGCAAGGATCATCGACAACGCCAAATATGCAGGAACAGAAGAATATGATCCCATCATAGATGAGGAAATGTACGAGGCGGCAGTTAATCTGAAAATCGCTCGTCAGTGTAATGCTTGCGAAAAGGAAAACGATGCCATCGACCTGCTCCGAGACTTCGTTCAGTGTGACAGCTGCGGACAGCCGATGAAACGCCGCATCAACGCAAAGCATCACATTCGAGAGAGCTGGAACTGTACTAACGATGACTGCGGCATCAGAGTCCGCATCAGCGATACCCAACTCATCGAAACCATTACAGTCCTCATCAATCGGGTCATCCTCAATGACTATCTGCTCCAGCCGAAGCCCAAGAAACGGTATGAGCCAGATGCGAAGGTCACCAAGGTAGGAAATGATATCGCTCTGGAGCTGGAGCGTGACGCTCCAAACGAGGAGTTCATCATCGAAAAGACCATCGAGATGGCAGCGCTCATGTACGAGCAGAGCAATGCCAAGTTGAACCTCACAGTATCGCTCGCAAGAAAGCTGGCACAAACGATGGTCACGCAGGATGAATTCAATCGAGATTACTTTACCGCCCTCGCCTCATACATCACACTCGGTGAACAAGGCAAGGTGGTACTTCATACTAAGACAGAAACGGAGGTTACGCTGGACGATGGAAGTAACGAAAGTTCCTAAAAAAATCGTCACTGTCATAGAGCCAAAACGCTCCATGACAGTAGACAAAGAAAAATACAGGCAGAAGAAGGTTGCCGCATACTGCCGTGTCTCGACAGACAGCGAAGAGCAGCTCGTCTCCTACGCCAACCAAAAGAAGGTGTACACCGAGATGATCGCCAGCCGCAAAGATTGGTGCTTTGCAGGTCTCTTCGCTGACGAGGGTAAGTCCGGTACAAGAGCCGACAAGCGTCCCGAGTTCAATAAAATGATCAACGACTGTCTGGCCGGGAAGATCGATTACATCATCACCAAATCCGTATCCCGCTTTGCGAGAAATACGGTAGACTGCCTCGACTATGTCCGAATGCTCAAGTCCAAAGGCATCGGCGTCTACTTTGAGGAGCAGCAGATCGACACACTCAAGACAGACAGCGAGCTGTATCTGGTCATCTATGCTGGCTTCGCACAGTCCGAATCCGAAAGCATCAGTAAGAACATTACTTGGAGCGTTCGCAAGAAGTTCGAGGAAGGAACACCAGTGTTCATATACAAGCGCTTCCTTGGCTATAAAAAGGGTGCTGACGGTGAGCCTGAGATCGTACCGAGTGAAGCGGCCATCGTGGAACGTATCTTCAATCTCTATCTGGCTGGAGAAACCGTGGACAATATTTCCAAGATGATGCAGGCTGAGAACTATGATATCCCCAGCAAAACCATCAGCTTTAGCAAGGGCATGATCATGAATATGCTCTCCAACGAACGATACTGCGGAGATGTGATCCTGCAAAAATCCGTCACCGTTGACTGCATCGAAAAGAAGCGGAAGAAGAACACCGGAGAAGCTCCAATGTACTATGTTCAGAATAACCATCCAGCCATCATCGACAGGGTGACCTTCAACAAGGTTCAGGAAGAGCTGGCCAGGCGAAAAACGAAAACGCCAGGCTCTGCAAAGAGTTCTATCACATCCACCGGAAAGTATTCTCGCTACGCCCTGACCGATGTGCTCATCTGTGGCAACTGCGGTACCCGTTACCGCCGCGTGACATGGTCAAGAAATGGTACCAAGCGCATCGTGTGGCGCTGTATCAGCCGACTGGACTACGGCAAGAAATATTGCAGCGATTCCCCCACCATTATGGAGGACAAGTTGCAGGAAGCCATCGTTCGAGCGGTCAACAAGTTCAACAAGCAGGATAACGCCACCTATAAGGCACTCATGAGAGCAACCATCAGCGAAGCCCTCGGCCTTAATGGAGATCCGGAAGAAGTAGATATGTTGGAGCGAAAGATCGAAGCCTTAAACAATAAGATGCTGGCCCTTGTCAATGAGAGTGTCAGTTCTGGCGATGGTATCGAGGCCCACGAAAGCGAGTTCATGACACTGTCGCAGGAAGCAGAACTCCTCAAGCAGCGTATAGCAGCCATTCAGGAAAGCACCGCCAAGGATAACGGTGAGCAGAACCGTCTCGAGCAGATTCAAGCTATCATTGCCGAACGAGAAAGTAAGTGCATGGAGTATGATGATTCCATCGTCCGCCAGATGGTAGAATGCATTAAGGTCTATCCCGGCGGCAAGCTGGAAATCATCTTCGGTGGCGGTTACCTTGTCGAAGAATCCGTCTAAGCGTAGGAGATTGAGGGATCATCCCTCTTTCTCTTTCTTTATTTCATCGTGGATGTTCTTCTGAATCGCATCGAGAAGGGCGACCTTTTGCTCTGTTGAACATTCCAACCTTGAGATGTAATTATAAATCAACTGTGCATGGACAGTTGCAACGCGCTTGGCAAGTTCCTCCTGACTTTCCTTTGAGCGCAGCAAATGAATGATTACTTCCATAGGATCTCCTCCTCATCAGGCATAAGGCCGGATGCATATCGGCAAGGTAGTCAGCACACAATGAAGTATGGGATAATCGCAGATACGCTGCCTTCTAATGTCTTTATTTATTGACAATTATAGATGTATCGTCTATAATAACAAGCACAAAGATGATGTGGAGGTGGTGTGCAGAATGGGACGAAAGAGTGTTGCTGTGCTGCCGCAGACGCAGGCGATTTTAGAACAGCTGGGAGAACAGATCAAACTTGCCAGATTACGGCGGCATCTGTCTGCCGAATTGGTCGCGGAAAGAGCTGGTGTGAGCCGAGCCACAGTGTGGAATGTTGAAAAGGGAAACCCCTCTGTCGCGATTGGGATCTATGCCGCAGTTCTGCACGCACTGAACAATATGGATAAAGACCTTCTGCTCGTTGCAAAGGATGACGAGCTGGGGCGTAAACTCCAAGACCTTGAACTTACCACGCGCAAGAGAGCACCACGAAACGGAGGTGATTGACCGTGGCGTCAAACCAAAAAGTAATTTATGTCTATGAGAGCTTCAGATCTACAACGCCAAACTTCCTGGGGACTCTCTTCGTGGAGAATGTCCGTGGCCGGGAGAGCTACTCATTTGAGTATGATGCTGACTGGTTAAAAAGCAGCGTAAACTACATGTATCTCGACCCGGATCTTCAACTGTATGCCGGGCGGCAGTATCCCACCGGTGCAAAAAATGTGTTCGGTCTTTTCGCCGACTCCTCCCCCGACCGCTGGGGCCGCCTGCTGATGACGCGCAGAGAAAGAATATTGGCGGAGCAGGAAGGCCGGAAGCCTCGAAAGCTCTTAGACAGCGACTTCCTGCTGGGCGTCTACGACGAGACTCGGATGGGCGCGATCCGCTTCAAGCTGGACAAAGACGGCCCGTTCCTTTCGGATGATTCAAAAACCCCGACGCCTCCCTGGACCAGCTTGCGAACGCTGGAGGAAGCCTCCCGTCAATTCGAAAACGATGAGTCCGGTCTCGAGCAGAAATGGATCGATCAACTCATCAAGCCCGGTTCCTCGCTGGGTGGCGCTCGTCCGAAGGCCACCGTTCTGGACACAAGCGGAAATCTGTGGATCGCCAAGTTTCCGTCCAAGCACGACGATGTTAATGTGGGCGCATGGGAAAAGGTCACCCATGACCTTGCAAGACTTTGCGGCTTGGATGTTCCCGAGTCCATGCTGATCGACTTCTCCAAGTACGGAAGCACCTTCCTTGTACGACGGTTTGACCGGAATGGTGCTGCGCGGATTCATTTCGCGTCCGCCATGACAATGCTCGGAAAAACGGATGGGGCATCGGCAGCGGATGGCTCCAGTTATCTTGAACTGGTGTCCTTTATCAAGGCCAACGGCGCTGCTCCCAAAAGAGATTTGACGGAGCTATGGAAGCGGATCGTGTTCAATATGGCTGTTTCCAATACGGATGACCACATGAGAAATCATGGCTTTATCCTCAAGGCGGATGGCTGGCATCTCTCACCCTTGTACGATGTAAACCCCGTCCCAGAGGGTGACGAACTGTCCCTCTGCGTAAACGAGGACGATGCGACGATCTCCCTCGACCTTGCGCTGGAGATCGCACCGTATTGCGAGATCAGCACCAAGGACGCAACTGCTATGGCGGCGGATGTCCTGAAAACTGTCCGAGATAACTGGAATCGTCTGGCAGCAGAATGCGGATTAAGCCGGAGCGCACAGGAATATATGCGGCCGGCCTTCTCGCTGGCTCTTGAATAACACAGCTTGATTCACCATCAGATCTCCCTTCGAGCAAGGGGGATCTTTTTTTGCCAGTCACAAGCCAAAGAGCATTCCGCGTGTGCTATTCCTCAAGGACAGGATCGTCTGCAAGGGGTTCTTCGTTTTCCTCTACAAAGTCATCTTCCGCAGCAACCTTCCCAGAATGCAGCTTCGTCATTCGCAAGGTGTATTTGCATTTTCGGTTATAGGCAACGAGCATAGCTTCGGCGTAGCAAAGAGACCCTGCTCCACGCTCTTTAGCGATGCGAGACAACTGCCGAACAGACATGAAGCCAACCCTCTCCTTAAAGGTTTCGTCACGAAGCTGGTCACCAAATGCTACGACCATTCTCGCAACACCGGCTAATACATTTGCCCCCAGAGAGTCGATATCCCCCTCCCATGTACCAACGCAGAGCCGCAAAGTTCGGTCAAGCACATGGTAACCATATTTGGTGTAGATTCGCTCCAGCGTGGCAACCGCACAGATCACGCCATATGCTTTGGTCGGCCCGATAGAAAGAGAATAGGATTCTACCAGCCGCTTAATAACAAGCTGCTGTTCATTTCCCGCTTCGATATTTGCCATGAATATCTCGTAAGGCTTCAGCGGCCGCACATGCTTCATCTGATTTGCAAAAATGTCCGCTTCGTTCTTGTAATCTAAGCTGTCATAAATCATGCACCAAACAGGAGTCTCCCGCGAACCGGATACAGTAGCAACGATCTCTATGGTGTGCTGACCATTAAAGACATAGTTGACACCATCACGGCGGCTCACCTTTACCGGGTTGATTTGGTTCAGGTCGAAGTCCTCGATGGCTTTTTCAACCTGCGCCTGAGACAATGGCCGCTGGTATTCCTGATTAGATACGAGATTTTTGATAGGGATCTGCTCGAAGTGGACATTCGGAACAAATCTGCTGAAGTCTTGCATTAGTCTACCTCCCTGATATCTGAGAGCATCTCGGACACCTTCTCCTGTAGTGATAGCAGTGCTTCCTCGAGTCTGCTTTTTGCGCCCGTGGATGCAGCATTCATGTCCGCATTGTTTCTGGCTCTTTCAATGGAACTGACCCACGACGGAACTGTAAGAGTCAAACCGGCGATTTCAGCATCTGGATCGTGCATAGGTGTAATTTTGATAAGTGGTAAAGTCTCCTGCATAGGTTCGACTGGCTCCTCGTCTGTATCAGCAAATTCTTTTCGCGTATCACTATAACTGGTGAAGGGGTGTTGCAGGTCCTCAGGTTTTGACCCAATTCGCCTGATCTCTTCCGGCGGCATTTTCGAAAGGGCCACAAGGTTCTCGTGAGATATTTTGAAAGTGCCAGAAAGCACTTTGCCAGGAAGTTCGGGGTCTGCCTGTCCAACAACGTCTAATGCCTTACTGAAGATCGCATACTTCTGCACAGATCCAGTAGATACATTGTATTGAGCGCTGAACTTCTGGGCTGTGCGCCGAAAAGTATCGCCTCGCTCACCCTTGTTTCTCCGCTTATACTGGTTGAACCCATTGATGTTGGGCGGATGCTTACGCGCTACTTTCTCAAGTTCATACTGCTTTCCAATGAGATATCGTCTGGTTTCCTCCGTGATATTTCGGCGGCCGAGCTGATTGCTGCAGATCCAGACAATCGCTTGCTCTCGGTTCTCAAATGGCATCTCTCGTATAGCATAGGGAATGTGAAGTCGATTGCATATCTCGTAACGGTTATGACCATCAATAATGATGTTATTCCATGTGATGATCGGCTCTCTGCAACCGTCTACTGCAAGATTTACTTCGAGTTGAAGATACTCATCTTTCCGTAAAGGTCGAATGAGCGTCTTAAATTCTGGGTCGATCTCCAACACCGCAAATCCTTTATCCATCGCTGGGAGGTCTCCTCTCATTTTTCTTTAAGGTTTTCATGGAGAAATAGGCTACTCTGTTTGCAACATCCACCTCTCCGCTCATACGATAACTGTATTGGAAGTCGAGAGTACCGATCATGTTGACCAAAGCACACAGGAGTGTATTACTGTAGAACTCAATAGAATAATGGCGTGATGTTTGAACCAACTTCACTCGGTTGGAGGTGCCACCAGCGAGGGGCCGATCTGAGCCAAGTACAGCAATGAACATTTCTTCTGGATTGACCAGAAATTGAACATATTGCGGATTCCCCATTTTGTTCAGGGTGGACTTATGTATGCGAAAGCGATTCCACTTTAAGTCAATGGTCATGATCGCGCTGTTATCCGTACTACCCATTTACACTCCCCTCCTGCACAGGTACCTCTGGTTGATATGCGGTATGGACTGATGTGACATTTTCCACGGATGCCGTGGAGGATACAGAGCTGTCCTTGATTCCATAAATCGCGTATCCGTCAAAGATATTGATCTGCAGAGATTTCTGGTGTTCACGATAGGGCAAACCGAACTGATCCTTCCAACCGGCTGGGAATACAGGTGTACGCGCAGTCTTGGGCTTGCCTCCGTCTTTTGCAATACGCTGATAAATCTCGGAGGCGTTCAAGTCGAATACAATCAGATACTCATCATTAGCATGGATGACCTTGCCAATCAGCTTGTACCTGTAATCAATATTCCAGTCCATCAGCTCAAAGAGCTTTGCAAAGAAGAACTTACCCGTCACCTGACGGGGCCTCCTCTTCCCACCAGATGTGTTGCACCACGCGAATGCGTCTCGCTCTGACTCGGCGCAAGGGCGTAGCGCAAGAATGTGCGACTCTCGATTGATCAAGAGTTGGACACAGTCTGCATGGGGAAACTTGTTCAAGCAAGCAGTATTGACATAAACTTTGTAATTGTTGAAGGTGATAGACGGCTCGAAAGTATGAGCGAAGAATTCTCTACGAACCACCTGATACCCATCAAAATCGAAGTCGTCACTAAGTTCGATCACATCGCC
>ERZ779865.424-NODE-424-length-37437-cov-5.928254_pt1 | contig 37437 bp, 36 predicted proteins | sample MGYA00433088_ERZ779865 | MGnify/ENA primary metagenome ERZ779865 (study PRJEB29588, sample SAMEA2151703) | human gut metagenome | biome: human gut; feature: human-associated habitat; material: faeces | place: Denmark | collected 2008/2010 ... | reverse complement strand
TGAGGTCTTTCACGCGGTCGATCTTCGCGCCGCCCAGTTCCTGCACGCTGTCAATGTAAAGCTTCACGCCGGCCAATCCATCTTTTACAATCTGGTTGACGGTTACATTCACCCCGCATTTCATGCCTTTGTCGTCCAGCAGTTCGCCGTGCGAATCGAACGAGCCGGTGATGGTCGGTGCAAAACGCACATTCTCGGTCATAACCGGATAGCGGGAATAGAGGACGTGGCGGATCTTCTCTTCCACCAGCTTCATGATGCTGAGGATGGTGTCTTCACGATACTCAGTACGTTCGCGCACGATCTCCCGGGCGATGTACTCCAGCGACTTGGTATCACTAAATGTCTTGACGGAAGCGGTATAATCGTCCTTTCGTTCCGTAATCTTGTTTTCCCGCAGTTCCACGGGCCAAACATAGGTCTGCGTTTTGTTTTCGTCAGCCATAATGTTCTGTTTTTATAAAGGTTTATACTATGGCAAGTACACGTTTGTGTTCCTGTCGGTTGTCTGTCTGTTTTGTTACACTCGTTTTTATTGGATATCAACCTACCTTTCCCACGAAGGTGAGGGTAATAGCTTTTTCAGGGATATTCCCGTAAATAGTGACGGTGCGGAGGAAATCGCCGGGTTGTTCGGCCCGATAGCTGACAGTGATTTCCTTCGTCTCGCCCGGATGTATTTCTTGCCAGTTGTACTGAGCGGTAGTGCAGTCGCACGAGGTGGTGATGCCTTTGAGCTGGAATGTCTCCGGGCCGGTGTTGTGCAGGCGGACGGTTTGCTCTTTCGTGCCGTTGGCAGGCACTGTGCCTAAATCGTATTCCAAGGTATCGATTTGTAGGTGTGTGGCGGGCAGGGAAGAGGCGGCGGCTCCTGTCAGTTCCTTGAGGTAGAGATCCCGGACAGACAGGTTGTGTATCGGGTTACCGATTACTTTCACGTAGTTGTCCCGGTCAACGAGGAAGGTCTGGAAAGTCATCTCGCCGGGAAAGTGGTTTAAGTTATAAAAATGATTGTCGGTATCGACACAGACGGGCAGGGTGAAGTTATCCCGTTTCAGGATATAGCGTAATTCGTTGTTGTCCTTCGATTGGAAAAAGAACAGGAAGGGGACGTTCCCATCCGTGGCAGAATCCACTTGGGCGATGAACTCTTTCCATTTTCCTAATTGCAGTTTGCAACTGACGCACCCGATGGAATCGACATAGACCACGACCTTATAGTCGGCCGCAGCCGGGATGCGGAAATCGGTTGTGTCCGTCACAAACCGGACAAATACTGGTTTCTCCGGGAAACGGATTTCTTTTCCTTGCCACTCCTGGACTAAATGGAGAAGTTGTTCTTTTTTATTGTCCTGGCAGGAGGCGAGGAGTAGTAATAATGCAAAAAATAAGAATTTCATATTGCTTTTTAGTTTGTCAGTTTTTTAATTCAAATAACTCAAAAGTCATATAGTCTTCTGGTTGGTCGAAATTCATCTGATAATCTTTACTGATGTAAATGCCTTCTTTACTGATAAAATAGGCAAACGTATTATAGAGGTTATCAGCTAATAAAGTCTCACCAATGACATGGAATCGCGCATCTAAAATAATGACAGAACTTTTGGCCCGCCCATAAACGGCTTTGCCTCTCCAAGTAATCTGATTATCTAATTCCGTCTCGGGATAAGCAAAACGGTAATATACATTTCTGTATTTATCATAGATCAAATCGCCATATCGGGCCAATTCTAAACTTTGTTTGGCACCTTTCATGAAGTCTTCCGGAATTGGCTTTATCGGGATTTCCTTTATGTACTTACTTTCAACTTTTATACGCTTAATCTGTTTATGATCTTTCGAAGTAATGAATAGATCCGGTTCGATGTAGAATGAATAAATGAACTTATTGTCGTTATAAATTCTGCTGAACGAACATTCTCGTGCGGATAATTGTTCCTTCGACAAAGCATCGCCAAAGGTGAAAGGTAATGAATGACTTACTTTAGAAACAGTATCGATCATTATAGAAACAGGTGTTTCAGCACTTGGATAGATGTGATCTGCCGCAATTTGCGTAATATAAATGTCGTTGTCTATTTGTATAGGAGCGACAAAAGGATGCGAAGACGGAGTATAAGAAGGAAGCACGTTATAGCCTTCTTGAGTCTTGTGATACGGGATCTTTTGGGTGATAAGACCTGCGGTATCAACTTTAATTAATCCGGAATAATTATAAGTGGAAATATACATATTCTTGAAATCTTGAATATAATATCCGGACGCAATGCCAATGCCATGAGGGCCTTCTATGTCTAACTCTACTTTGAACAGAAACTTACATGTATTTAAGTCATAGAATAGCAATTGATTGGTCCGGTAGTTCAAGAACGATAGATATTCTTTTCCGCCATCTTCAAAAGTGTATAGATAAAACGGGTTATATCGTGTCTCATCATCCAATGGGAAAGATTTTATAACCTTAGTTGGGCACAATCTGTAATCATAAGATCCGGATGCATGGTCAGCCGATTTCTCTTTACAAGAAAAGCACAAAAAAACAAATATAGATATTATTGCTACTATTTTCATATTATTAAATTATAATGAATAAGAGGAATATTATTCTTCTTATTTCTTTATTTAATGTTTAGAATCCACATGGGCAAGGGGCGAAAGAATCATATATATTACAATAATGTACATAAGATGGATCAGTATGACATTGAGGTCCACTTTCTCCACTTGCCAACGCTTCCACATTAGCCAGTGCCAATTCAGACAATTCCACTTCTTTATTTTGCTGATAATTCCAACCAGCGATAGCGACTGTAGCGATAACTGCTACTGCGTATAATGCTTTCTTCATAATCGTTAATGATTAAATTTTGATTTATAAAAAATATCGGTGAACCTTTCTTTCTACAAACCCACCCTTTATCAAGTGTGGTTGCACATGGCAGAAGATTCTGTAAGCCATTCCGAAATTAATGTATACTTTTGTATGCGCTTTGCCTCCTTTCTTTATCAGTGAATGAATCGGGGAGCAAGTGTAGGGAGTTGCTGCTTTATCGGGATCGCCAATCGTAGATAGGTTTGCAACTCCTTTTTTTTCTCTAGGTGTTATTCGTCTTTTAACCAATCCAGACTAGAAAAATCGTATCTGAACTCAACTTTTTCACCCAGACAGTCTATGTCCCCATAATTGTAACAGCGAACATGATTCTCCTCTGTTTGTGCTAAAGCTTCTACATTTTCTAATGAAATGTCGGCCAATTTTACCCCTCTTGATGAAAGGTTATATCCAAACAAACTACCTGAACAAATTAGGATTGCTCCTAGATAAATTAGTACTTTCTTTTTCATAATGCATTTAACTTTATGATTCTATTTTGATTTGTGCAAATTTATAGTTAAGGAAGATTAATATCCAAATATTTTTGTTTATATTTTGACTATGTTCTTTGTCAAAGTTGTAATAACCTATATATTTGTGTTTTATAAGAAATAAATTATGTTTCGTCAACAGTTTGTCAACATTAGAAAGAGATGCTGGAAGGAAATAAACTAGTAAGAACATATAAAAGAGGTGCTTTTGTGGTTGTCTTTTTGTGGGTTGTATGTATTGTGATTGTATTTTTCTGTCAAAAGAAGAAAAACAGGGAAATCATGAGTGACCTTTTTGATAAGGCTATACAAATAGAAAAGTCTATTTATATTAAAAGGTTGATAAAAGAGCAAGTTCATAATTTCCCTACAGATAATAATATTCCTAAACATGAAAAAGAAGAATGGATTGACCAGTATTTTTTAATCAACCGTGATCCTACAAGGGAGAAATTGGATAGTATTTACTCCTCATTATTGAATAAAAACGGTATTAAGGCTGATTTCCAGATATTATGTACGGTTGGAAAGACTTCTACCTTTACAGGTTCTGTGAAGCAATTTGAAAAAGCAGTCGCATTGACTTCTGTTTCATTTTCCATAAATGACGATGAAGAGAAAAGAATCGTTTTATCTCCCTATTATGTCAATACTTTTTTATCTGATTTTTTGCGAAAACCTTCCTGTTATTTGTCTTTTTTATGTTGTTCCCTTATCTGTTTGATTTGTATATGGTGGACTCGAAAAATAGAAAAACAGGAAAACGAAACGAACCAGATGGAAGATATTCCGAAACAAAACCTTATTTTAGATGAATCCGATATACCTTTATATAATACCGGTTGGATATTTCATCATGCAGATAGTATATTAAAAAACGAAGAAGGCAAAATAATACATTTAACTCCCTTGGATACAAAATATTTGACAGCCTTTCTGAAATCAGAAAAGCATCTCCTTAGTTACATTGATATTTGCCGATCAATTTATAATGAACCGTATGAAGATGAAAGTTGCGTGGCTCGTGTAGATAAGCAACGTATAGGGCAAGCTGTAAATCGCTTGCGTAAATCATTAACACCTGTAGGTATAGAAATAAGGTCAATTAGAAATGGATATGAGTTATTTTATACTCCTTAATAAAGCACAACCGGATGATCATTATCCCGGCTAGTCGTAAAGAAGCGATCGCCTTGCAATGCCAATCCGAACACCGAATGATCCAATGCCAGCTTCCTGAGCGGTTTCCCTTCCAGATCGAACACATAAACGAAATACCCGCCATCTGGTAATTCTTTTCCTTCCTGCATATTCCGTATCCGCTCTTTAAACGAAACCCCGTCGAAAACAGCGTAGATGCAGCTATCGGCTACCAAAACCTCATTGAATCCTTTGATACCTTTCGGGAAAGCTTCGCCGCCTTGATGGGAAAAGACCGGTTCGCCGTTCGGTCCGAAAAGCACGGTGTGGAAACCAGTCTTCAGGTTGAAAATCTCAACCGTCTCGCCCAATTGCGTCACTAAAACCAATACCTGGTTTTTCGGGTTATAACTCATAAACGTACGCCATGCCTGTGCCAATGCCGGCAAACTTTCCCGCAGGCTTTCGTCTTCGGTCGGGATGTTTCCTATGCTCTTTTGTATTCTACCTTTGGCATCCAGTACATGATAGCGGTAACTCCCTGTATAATCTGTCACCAAAAAGCCGGATTCTGTTTTGCAAAAGTCGAGGGTTCGCAGCAGGCGTTTGTCTAAAGGAATCTCTTCCATCCGTTCCGCTTTTTTATCGTCAACAGATACTTTCCAGCGGGTAATTTGTGCCCGGTTGGAATCGAGCACCCAAATGGAATCCGGCGAACAGATCCGCATCCTTTCAGCCGAAAGTATTTCGTTCGGTCCTTCACCGCGCTTGCCGAAAGGCGTAATCGGTTGCCAGTCAGGAAACGTAAACGCATATAAGAAATGGCTATCGTTATGCAGATCCAGCAAGATCACCAAACTATCTTTTATATCGATCCGGTAGGGATAACGGAAAAACACGGAGTCGTTCCCGATTTCCTGCACACAAGATTTGTTGTATGTCTCCGGGAATTGTTCGTATCTCGGATATATATGTTTTGATGAATCCTGGCAAGCTGCGAATCCGATAGCCATCCAAAAAAGGAAGAAAGAAAATTTCCAAGTTTTCATATTGATTTGTGATTTTTCGGATACAAAAGTAGGCATTCACATCCGAAAAGAAAAATATTAATCCTGATAAGTTGCGGAAAAAGTTGTTTGAACCGTTTGTTTTTCACATCTTGGTTCTATAACTACATCTTCATAAATCAGTAAGGATTCGTCATAATTAAAGATTTCAACGGAACATATTCTACCGTAACGATATCTTGCGAAGATATCTAATCCCATATCTTTATCCTTTTATCGTTACATTTTATATTTTTGGCCGATGTCGAAAAGCTTTACTATATCTGTCAAAAAGCTTTATTACATATATGAAAAAGCTTTACGACTACTGTCGAAAAATTAAAAAGTCTTGAGTTTTCATATTATAATAAATCAAACAACTGCTTTACAGAAAATATACTATATTTGTAGTAGCGAAACGGCTGTTTCGGAAACGGCCATTTCGGAACTTGGAATGAAAGGAATGAGTCTATGAAATTTTTTGATAGAACAAATGAAATCGCATCTCTGCGTGAAATTCGCGGAATGGCAAAAAATAACGCACAATTTACGGTTGTGACGGGACGGCGCCGCATCGGCAAGACTTTCCTTGTGTGGAAAGCATACGAGGACGAACCGATTCTCTATTTTTTTGTTGCTCGCAAAGCTGAAGGTGACTTGTGCGAAGACTATCGGCTTGAGATCGAAAACAAATTGGGAATCCCGACGATGGGGCGGGCGGAACATTTTGCCGATGTGTTTGAGTTCCTGATGAAACTTTCCATAGAACGACCTATCACACTGTTCATTGATGAGTTCCAGGAATTCTTCCGCGTGAATAAGTCTGTTTACAGCGACATGCAGCGTATCTGGGATATGTACAGTTCGAAAGCCCGAATAAACCTGGTTGTTTGCGGTTCTATTTACTCCATGATGACGAAGATATTCAAAGACAAAAAGGAACCGCTGTATAACAGGCAGACACGTTTTATGACGGTACGCCCGTTTACACCAGCCGTTCTAAAGGAAATTCTGATGGAGTATCATCCCGGTTACTCGGCAGAAGACTTATTGGCTTTGTATTCTTTTACAGGAGGCGTGGCAAAGTATGTGCAGTTGCTTATAGATGCCGGAGCGACTACCAAAGAAAAAATGTTGGATCAGATTGTAAAGGCCGATTCCATTTTTCTGGGAGAAGGCAAATCCATACTTATTGAGGAGTTTGGCAAAGATTATGGGATTTATTTTTCCATTCTCTCGGCTATAGCCAGAGGAAAGACCTCGCGTTCGGAAATAGAAAGCGTGGTAGGCAAGGAAATCGGTGGTTATCTGACCAAGCTGGAAAACGAGTACGAGGTTATTGCCAAGAAACAGCCTCTGTTTGCGAGAAGTTCCACTAAGAATGTTCGCTATACAATAGAAGACAATTTCTTTACGTTCTGGTTTCGCTTTATCTACAAGTATAGTTATATGCTGGAAATAGAGAACTACGAGAGCTTGAAGACGATTATAAACCGAGACTACGAAACATTCAGTGGCGTGATGCTTGAACGCTATTTCAGGCGCGTGTTGATTGAACGTCAGGCTTATACACGGATTGGCGGATGGTGGGACCGCAAAGGTGAAAATGAAATTGACATTGTGGCCGAGAATGAACTGAATGATGAAGCCACGTTTTTCGAAGTAAAACGTAAAGCCGTAAACATAGATATGGATATGCTGGAGCAAAAGGCAGCAACTTTCTTGCGTGCTACTGGCGAATTCAAAGGATATAGTATATCTTACCGAGGATTGTCAATGGATGACATGTAGAAGAAAAGACATAGTCACATTTATAAATAGGAAGAATGACAACCCGGAATATGGCTTTTCCTGGCAAGAAGTGAGGAGCAGGGGCAAAGATAAAATCAGATATTCGGATAAATTGTATTAATTTTGTATGCATTCAAAAGATTAAAAGCCGATGTTACATAAAATCCGATATGGCTGGTTCTTCCTTTTACTGCTCGTTTTGTGGAGTTGTAAATTGGATTCTAAGAAAGAACCGGCTGAAATGATTTACGAAGTGGCGGTATTGCGCGGTCCGTCAGCGATAGCCTTTGCGCAATGGATGGAGAAAGAGCCGGCATTGAACGGAAGGAAAATGCAGGTGAAGGTTTTGGATTCGCCCGAACAGATGCAGGCGTTGTTGGTGAAAGGAGAGGCCGATGTAGCGGTTTTACCAATGATTTCGGCCGCTAACCTGTATAATAAAGGAATCCGCTATCCACTGTTGGGCTGCCCGATTTGGGGAACTTTGTATCTGGTAGGGCATGAGCGTATTGTGCCGCCTGTCTATTTGTTTGGTGCCGGGACGACGCCCGACATACTTGCCCGTTATTATCTGGAGCAAAAAGGTTCTTACACCTATGACTATTCGTTTGCAACGGCTCGCGAAGTCTTGTTGTCATTGCAGACGGATAAAGTACAGACGGCCGTATTGAGCGAGCCTTTTCTGTCGATGGCATTGGAACAGGATTCCACACTCCGGATTCTGGCAGACCTGAATCGTCCGGATTCATTGTCGTATGGCTTTCCGCAGACGGCGGTGGTTTGCCGGGAATCTCTGCTGACATTCAAAGATTCCATTCAGACACTTCTGGATCAGTCCTGCCGTTTTGCACAGGAAAAACCGGAAGAGGCGATCCGCATATTGGAAAACAGACGTGTATTCGGTAGCCGGATGCTTTCGCCTGCCACCATCGAGCGTTGTCGTATTCACTATGTTCCGGCTACCGAGTGCCGCAAGGAAGTACGGCATTTTCTGGAGCTGATGAATCATTACGAGCCCCGTTCGACGGGAGGCCAGTTGCCCGACTCAACCTTTATTCCCTGAATGACGTATGAAACGCATTGTACTGACTTGTTTGTCTGTCTTGTTGATACCTGTTGCCTGGCAGCTGCTTTCGTGGCAGATGGCACAGCCGCAACTGATTCCTTCGTTTCCGGATCTGATGCAGGCGTTGCTTCGTGTGGTTAGTTCGCCCGGATTTCTTGTCAGCATAGGGACGACATTACTGCGGGCATGCGTCGGCTTGCTGCTTTCGCTGGCAGCGGCTTCGATAACGGCCTTTCTGTTGAACCGGTCGGAAACGATACGGCTCTTGTTCATGCCCTGGTTGTCGCTACTGCGCTCTGTGCCGGTCATCTCTTTTATCCTGTTGGCATTGATATTCTTGAACCCGGAAATGATTCCTTTGCTGATCGCTTTTCTGACAATGTATCCGTTGCTGACTGAAAACCTGCTGAAAGGTTTGATGAACCGGCGGGATTTTTGGAAGATGCTTGCCCGGCAATTTCACCTGAATGCTTGGAATCGTTTGTTTCAGATTAACTATCCGCAACTGAAGCCCTATCTTTTCAGTGGATTGGCTTCGGCTGTGGGTTTTGGTTGGCGGGCCATCATTATGGGAGAAGTCTTGTCGCAATGTGTGGATGGCATCGGGAAACGAATGAAAGAAGCGCAAGTCTTTATTGATGTTCCGGAACTGATCGCTTGGACTTTGGTAGCAATTGTCTTGAGTTGGTTGACCGACAAGTTGATTTCTCGTTTATCAGACTGGCAGCCTTCCGTTCGTTATCGTCATTCGGCTGTAGAGTTACAGGCTGTTTCACTTCAGCCTAACGATATATGTTTGACAGATGTCTCTTATTCCTATGGAGTACATCACATGAATATCGTCCTGAAAGCCGGAAAGATATATGCACTTTCGGCTCCGTCGGGGCAAGGAAAAACGACATTGCTGCAACTTCTCAACGGAACTTTGAGGCCAATTAGTGGAGAAATCACCTGTCTACCTGGGCAGACCGCCAATCTCTTTCAGGAACCGACATTACTTCCACAACTGACGGCAAAGGAGAATATCATGCTTGGTGGCGCTGCCTATTACGATCGGGCAATCTTGGAACAGCAATCACTCCGGCTGCTGGCAGCATTTCAGTTGGAAAAGCAGGCAGAGATGTATCCGGCTGCTTTGAGTTATGGGCAACAGCAACGGGTTGCTTTGGCAAGGGCGTTAATCTTCCCGGCCGGATTGCTGTTGCTGGACGAACCTTTCAACGGTTTGGACGCAGAGCTGCGGCAGCTGGTTGCCCGTTTCCTGGTGGCATGGCAGCAGGAAAAACAGGCAACAGTCGTTTTCTCGTCGCATCATGCCGATGAGATCAAGGCCATGAATGCCGAAGTGATTACGTTGTAGGCTTGCATATCCACAGGATTTTCGTTTCTTTTGCAGGTCAATTCTGAAATCATATCAATATGGAAATAATATATCCGGATTTAATAGCCAAAGCACTTCAGCTGCCGCTTCCGCAGGTACGGAATACAATCGGGCTGCTGGAGTCGGGAGCTACTATTCCGTTTATCAGTCGTTATCGGAAGGAAATGACCGGCGGACTGAATGAAGTACAGATAACAGACATCAAGAACCAGCTGGACAAACTGACGGAACTGAAGGCCCGGAAAGACACGATCCTGAATGCACTGGAGAAACAGGAAAAGCTGACGCCTGAACTGAAGGCACGCATCGAAGCATCGTGGGACAGCAACGAGATTGAAGATATTTATCTGCCATATAAACCCAAGCGGGTGACGCGGGCAGAAATGGCACGGAAGAAAGGACTGGAACCGTTGGCCAAGCTGATTGCAGCCCAAAGGGAGCCTTTCTTATCGGGACGCGTGCCGGCCTTTGTGCAGGGCGAGGTGAAAGACGAAGAAGATGCCTTATCGGGCGCGCGGGATATCATTGCTGAATGGGTAAATGAGAACGAGCGGACGCGTAATCAGGTGCGTTTTGCCTTCCGTCAGGCGGTCATCTCGGCGAAAGTCATCAAAGGCAAAGAAGAAGAAGGTGCGAAATACCGGAACTACTTCCTGTTCGAAGAGAAGCTCTCGCGGTGTCAGTCTCACCGCCTTTTGGCAGTACGGAGAGGCGAGGAGGAAGGCATCTTGCGGGTTTCGATTGCGCCGGCAGCCGACGACGCCTGCCTCGAATCCTTATACAGGCAGTATAAACGGAATAATGGCGCCTGCTGGGAACAATTCCAATTGGCGATTGATGATGCCTATAAGCGTCTGCTCAAACCTTCCATCGAATCGGAGTTTGCCAAGAGCAGCAAACTGAAAGCCGACGAAGAAGCGATCCGTGTTTTTGCCGATAATCTCCGGCAGTTACTGTTGGCTCCGCCTTTAGGTCAGAAGCGAGTTTTGGGTATTGATCCGGGTTATCGCACGGGCTGTAAGGTGGTTTGTCTGGATGCACAGGGAAATCTGTTGCACAATGAAACGATTTATCCTCATCCGCCCAAGAATGAACGAAAGAAAGCAGAGATCAAGATCCAGCATTTGGTGGAGGCTTATAATATAGATGCTATCTCAATTGGTAACGGAACTGCCAGCCGCGAGACGGAAGAATTTATTACCAACATCCGATATACCAAGCCGGTCAAGGTCTTTGTCGTCAGTGAAGATGGAGCTTCTGTCTATTCAGCTTCGGCCGTGGCGCGGGCAGAATTTCCGGAATACGACGTAACGGTGCGCGGTGCCGTCAGCATTGGTCGCCGTTTGATGGATCCTTTGGCCGAGTTGGTCAAGATTGATCCGAAAAGTATTGGTGTCGGTCAATACCAGCATGCCGTGGATCAGGCATTACTGAAGAAGAGTTTGGATCAGACGGTCGAGAGCTGTGTCAATCTGGTTGGGGTAAATGTAAATACAGCGAGCAAAGAATTGTTGACGTACATCTCCGGTTTAGGACCTGTCTTGGCGCAGAATATTGTACAGTACCGGGCTGAGAATGGTCCGTTTGATAGCCGGAAAGACTTGAAGAAGGTACCACGACTGGGTGAAAAGGCTTTCGAACAATGTGCCGGTTTCCTGCGTATTCCGAATGGAAGTAACCCGCTGGATAATTCGGCTGTCCATCCGGAAAGTTATCCGGTAGTAGAAAAGATGGCAGCAGACTTGCATTGTACGGTCGGAGAGCTGATGAAGCGGAAAGAATTGAAGCAACAAATTCGTCTGGAACAGTATCAGACGGATCAGATCGGTATGCCAACCTTGCAGGATATCATGAAGGAACTGGACAAGCCGGGACGTGATCCGCGTAGTGAAATCCAGGAATTCAGCTTTAATCCGGATATTCATACCATCGACGACTTGCAGGAAGGCATGATATTGCCGGGCATTGTGACGAATATTACCAATTTTGGTTGTTTTGTTGATGTAGGAATCAAGGAAAACGGACTGGTTCACATCTCGGAACTGGCAGACCGTTTCGTGAGTAATCCGGCAGATGTCGTTTCTATTCATCAGCATGTACAAGTAAGAGTATTAAGTATCGATACAACCCGGAAACGGGTACAATTATCCATGAAAGGAATTGAATCATGAAAGAGAAAATAAACAAGACGAATGTGGCTCGTTTGCTTGATAAGGCAAAAGTAGCCTATAAACTGGTACCTTATGAAGTAGATGAAAATGATCTGAGTGCAACGCATGTGGCAGAGCAGTTAGGTGAAGATGTCAGTCAGGTGTTTAAGACGCTGGTATTGCGTGGCGACAAGAGTGGTTATTTTGTCTGTGTAATACCGGGAGCAGCCGAAGTCAACTTGAAGAAGGCTGCCAAGGTCTCCGGTAACAAGAGTTGTGAGATGATTCACGTGAAGGAGTTATTGCCACTGACAGGTTATATCCGTGGCGGTTGTTCTCCGATTGGAATGAAGAAGCATTTCCCCACTTATATTCAGGAATCAGCAACCGAATTCGAACATATTTATGTCAGTGCCGGGCAACGTGGCCTGCAAGTCTGTCTTTCTCCGACTGATTTGATCCGCGAAGCACGGGCCGAAGTGGCTGATCTGATCGGTTGAAAAGTAAAGCTTCTGCGTCGATCAGAAGGGCCAAAAATAGAAAAGTGAAGCTTCTGCGTCGATCAGAAGGGCCAAAAATAGAAAAGTGGAGCTTCTGCGTCGATCAGAAAGGCCAAAAATAGAAAAGTAAGGTTTTCGCATTTGTCGGAAGCCTTATTTTTCTATTTTGAATCTCATGATGGTAATCGAAGAAGGCGGGAACTTGTACGTCTTGGGAATACCCATGGTAAAAGTTGTCTTCTTCTTCTCCGGTTTGATCCGGTCGGGTTTCTCAAAGGTGTTGCTTGTTTCCGGTTCGCCAGCCAGTTCAATGATATCTACGGCATCTTCCACCGATAATCCTTGGATGTTCAGCTCGGCTTTTTCTTCATGTCGGGTTGTATTGACGACTTTAAGATATAAACAGTTATTCTTCTTGTCGAGCGTAGCTACCGAAGCTAATGATGGATAAGGACGCATACCGGCTTTCTGTACCAATACTTCGTTTACATAACAGAAGATCGAATCCTTTTGACAACGGATACGGACATCATAGTCGGTATTATTGACCAAAGGTTGCTTGACCGTTGTAGCCAATGTATCGGTTACGTTCCCACTTTGATGGTATAGCCGGGCATAACCATCGCCCAAGGTGAAACTGATATAATCCTGCTGTTCGCGAAGGCAACCGTTATTGCGGACACGGAACTGGATCAGTTCGCTGCCCTTCGTTCTGCGGATATGAGATGTAAACTCGTAGTCGCTGGCTGTCGAATCGCCCAACAAGACATAATTCCATCGGTTGGGAACCGGTGTTAATATACCGGAAGATATTCCCCAGTTACCACCCAAAATCCGTCCTTGTTCTACCGGTTTCCCATCAATCATTACCTGATTCATCTCATAGCAGTTATCGAACATATACACTGAAGCGAATCCGCTGGTAATCGTCGGGCGCAGATAGGTTTCAACCTGGGAAGGAATCACCTCGTCTCCACGGTATTTGTTGAACAGCATCCACATATAATAAGAAGGAGAGAGCACGATCTGATGGTTATTGAAAAGGATCATCGGCCAGCGTTCCTTGGTGTAATCGGCGTTTCCCAATACTGGAGAATAAGCAATCCGCGCCATCATGTCCGGATAGTTCTCAATGCCGATCAGGAAACAGGCTTCGGCGATGGCTGATGACATGGTCCGAGCTTCCGATGATTGCATGTTCCCGAATTCACCCACGAAGGTATTTTCCCATTCGTATCGGCTTTTGACCGTTTCGTACCGGCTCTGGTTGGAAAGGAAGAACGAGTTTTTCCCGTTGAAGTGTATGTCATGCCATTCACTTCGTGGTTGGCGGCCAACCAGGCGATTACTGATGACGGTAATCTCCGGCCATTTCTCTTTGATGGCTTTTCGGAACAGTTCGAAGCGTTTGGTATATTCATGTCCGTAGTTCTCGCTTCCGATCTCCACATATTTTAAGTGGAAAGGTTTCGGATGTCCATTCTTGGCACGCAATGCTCCCAACACAGAGTCCGTCGGATAATTGGCATATCCGATAGCATCCAGTGCTTCCTGTACCAGCTTGTCCATCTCTGTAATAGATTCATAACGCGGACGCCGGCTCATATTCGTGATACCACTGTTGATCACATAGATCGGTTCTGCTCCCAAATCTTCACACAACTGCAGGTATTCGTGATAACCGGTGCCGTTGGTTGTTCCGTATCCCCAGACATTCCAAAAGTGTTTGCGCTCGGCAATGTTACCCAACGTCTCTTTCCAGACCGGAAAAGTCCCTGCTGTGTATCCTTCAACGAAAGCACCTCCGGGGAAACGTACGAAGCGAGGTTGCAGCTTGGCAATAGCTTCCATAATGTCCTGTCGCTGTCCGTTGGGGCGGCCTTTCCAGGTCTCCGGGAACAATGACACGACATCCAGCCAGAACGTCTGACTACTGTCTGACGAGAAAGTCAGGATTGCCTTGTTGCTCGTGGCATTGGCTGTAAAGGTATGCCGGTATTTCTTCCATTCGTAATGAGGCGTTACCGTAAAGACATCACTCAATATCCGGTTTCCGATGGAATCTTCCAAAGCGATATGCAAATTCTTCGGATAAACCGAACCGCCTTTCAGGTAAAAGGAAAGCTGATAGGTTTGCCCTTGTTGGATAGCCAGACCATTATAGCCTTCAGCCACGACGCCGCCCCGACCATTCTGTGCTGAAGTGGCAATCGAAACAACCAGCGAGCGCTTGTTCTTCTCATTCAACAACTCTTTGGTATCCGGATAAATCCATGTATTGGTGGATAAAGGTCTCCAGCCGGGAAGCGAATCCAAACGCATAAACGGCATGTCATAGCCATTCGGAGTCGTAATTACCCGGCGGCGGGCATCATATGGGCAGTTCAAAGGCGGAATTCCATCTTCAAAGCTCCGGTTTTGTATCATTTCGGCATACAGACCTCCATCAATGGCATGATTGATTTCTTCCAATGTAATGCCGTATAAATCCGGATTAACGGTTTGGATGGTACCTTCCGCATCAATATGTATAACTGAAGTCACCGGCGTTTCCTGCTGGCAGGAGATCATCCCGCCGACCAACAACGAAAACATCCATAACTTCAAGAAAATAATCGTTTGCTTCATTCTTGTAAAGAACTTCTCTGAATTTGGGTGCAAACTTACGTAAATTCGGTGGAATAAGCGAATAAAAGGGGAAATGTTGATTCTGTATTTCTATAGATTTAGCTTGAAAGTTTGCTCAAAAGGAAACTTTAGGCTATTTTTGTGTTAGTTTGATTGAGAAAATAAGAATATGGCAAAAATGAAACTAACACCTCTTAGTGAACATGTAAATAAGGCTTGGGGAGAAATTGGAACTCCTGAAAGAGATGCCATGGAAGTTAAACTGGAAGAAGAAGTGAATGCTTATTTTGTTGAGGAAACTACCGCTTCTTTGGATTTCGGTACGGTTGGTAAGATTACTTTGTGGTAATTGATTAAGAATTAAAAGATAGAAACATTTATTTATTCTCGTTTTATCGTAAAAAAGTAATATGTATGAATGATGTTTGGAATGAAATCTGTTATGAGTTAAAGTCTTGTATTCAACATAATGTTTTGGAAAAGGAGTATGAGAATACAATTGTTAATTGTATGATGCTTCTTGGATGGAAAAAATTCAGAGGTGAAATTATCACACAATATGCGGTACAAATAGGGCATGAAAATAAATATGCAGATATTGTTGTTTTGCAAGATGGTATAGAACAATTTGTAATCGAGGCGAAACGTCCGAATCATGTGAAGCAGCAAGAGGATGAAAAGCAATTATTCTCATACATGAGATTATTAAAACATCAAGTAATCTTTGGTCTATATATTGGTGATAAAATCTACTTATATTATGATGATAAAACTTCAGAGCAATTACCCGAACAGATCTTTTCTATTGAAATAAGGGAGGATGATGAAAATGGATTAAAGTTTGTAGAACTCTTTTCCAAAGAAACATTTAATGCTCAGGTATTGTCTGATTTTTGTAAAGACCGAAAGAAAATTCTACTTGAACAAAAACAAATACAATATGAAGTTGCTAAATTGTTGACTGACAAAGAAGGTTCAATATGTAAAGATCTACTCAGGAAAAAATATCAGGAAGAGGGTTTTCCTGACAATTGGATTGAAAATATTCTTAAGCAAATATCTATAACAATTTCTTCTACTATAAGCAAATGTGGAGAAAGTATGACTCCTGCGATTATGTCATCCCCTCATGTTCAATCATTAGTAGTAAGTGATAGGAAAACAAGAGATAGGACTAAATACAGTCTCTTAGGTAGTCAGCCTTTAGCTAAAAATAGATTTGTATTGGAAGTTGTTCGACTTTTTGTTAAGAACAATCCTAAGACATATAGTGATTATGATAAGATTCTTAATGCATTGAAACCTGATTCGTTAGGTGTTATCAGAACTATTGATGAGGCTAGAGTAGGCCGTTATTTCCTTAATAAAGAGGATAGATTGGTTAGTCTAGATGGTATAACATTTGTTGTGTGTACAGAGTGGGGAATTTTTAATATCGAGCCAATTATTCGATTTGCTACTGAGCAAGGTTTTCAAGTTGTTTCCCATAAATACGATTGATTGTTAAAAGCCTTTATCTCTGATAATAGATATCTTCACTTACCTATCTCCCCTTTCCCTATCCAGAGAAAAGGTCGTTCCCTATATAGGGGAAGGTGCCTCCCTTTACTAGGGGAGACACCCTACCCAAAACAGAATTATTCAATAAGTTTTAACAGAATGGGACAAACTAACGTACGCGGAGTTTTCAATAACTTACTACCTGCGGCAAAATACGTCTCGATCTCCAATCGGTAAGTACCGGTCAGCAAGCCGGTTGGGAACATGAAGGTGATGCGCGAGGGATCGTTGTAACCCAACTGCGTAATCTCTTCGCCGGATTCGCTCTCATTGTACAAGGTGAAACGACCGATGCCGCTGCCGTCTACGTTGAGGCATTTAATTTTGTTGCCAGTGATTTCGATCATGTCGCCGGCATGTACCGTACCATCGGTCGCACCGGTATAAAGGTCTTTCACGCGGGTGATCTTCGCGCCGCCCAGCTCCAAGGTCGTGTCCACCACGATGCGTACCTGAGCCACTTCTTTCTTCATCGTATCTGTCGGCTGGATGTTGACGCCGCACTTGATCTCACTGTCGCCGAGGGGATCGCCATTCGAATCGAACGATCCGGTGATGGTGGGAGAGTAACGGGCATTGTCGGTGATGACGGGATACCCCGAACAAACCGTTTCCCGTATCATTCCTTCCATCAGTCCGAAAACAGCTCTGAAAGTCTCCTTTTTATATTCAATACCTCTTTTTATCAACTCGTTAATGATGTCATCCACCGTTTTGGTTACGGTAAATGTCTTTACCGATGCTACATAATCACTCGTGTCTTCTGTCACCATGTTTTCACGCAATTGTACCGGCCATGTGTAAATTTTCTTTTCTTCTGCCATGATACTTCAGTTTTTAGGTTAAACAATAGTCGTCTCCATCCAGAAACGGCAGTAAGGTAAACAGAATGTTTGGGATATACAAGGGAAAAGCTGAAAATATTCCCTATAAAACTGAATCAAGAATCCGCAAATCCATGTATCTTTGCAGTCAAAATAGAACCTATGTACACCGTAATTAAAAGACTGGAAATATCTGCGGCACATCACTTGTGCCTTTCTTATCCGAGTAAGTGCACCAATCTGCATGGTCATAACTGGATTGTAACGATTTATTGCCGGGCGAAGGAGTTGAACGAAGACGGTATGGTGACGGATTTCAGCCATATCAAGCAGCTGGTAAAAGACCGGTTGGATCATAAGAACCTGAATGAAGTACTGCCCTTTAATCCGACGGCCGAAAACATCGCTCGTTGGGTTTGTGAACAGGTGCCTCATTGCTTTAAAGTAGAAGTGCAGGAGTCTGAAGGTAATACGGCGATCTATGAGAAAGATTAATGAAATATTCTACAGCCTGCAGGGCGAAGGCTTTCATACCGGTACGCCGGCTTTGTTTATCCGTTTCTCGGGTTGTAACCTGAAATGTCCGTTTTGTGATACGCAGCACGAAGAAGGCCGTTGGATGGACGATGAGGAGATTTGGGCAGAAGCAGCGGCTTGCCCGGCCAGGACAGTTATTCTGACGGGCGGCGAACCTTCTTTGTGGATCGACGATGCCCTGATTGACGGACTGCATCGGCTGGGGAAATATGTTTGCATAGAAACCAACGGAACACGGAAAGTCCCGGCAGGAATAGATTGGGTGACGTGTTCTCCGAAAGGCGAACCGGTGGTATTGGACCGGATTGATGAAGTAAAGGTCGTCTTTACCGGTGAAGAAGATGTGGAAGTGTATCGCCAGTTGCCGGCTAAACAATACTATTTGCAACCTTGTTCGTGCCGGAACACGGAAGAGGTGGTGGATTATATCCTGAAGCATCCGGCGTGGAGACTGAGTTTGCAGACGCATAAGTGGATTCAGATCCGGTAATGCTCGGATGGATTTTGGAGTGGATTTATCATTGAATACAGACTTTAGAAGATTTAGATATATGAAGAAAATTGGAAATAGGTGGTGGGCGCGTTTGGCCGTATTTATCTGTTCTTTGTTTGTGGGCATGGGGCAAATAGAAGCCCAGGAAACGTATCATACGCAAATATACAAGCCTAAACGAATCAAATCATTGCAGGTTGTTCAGCCGGATCAGACCTTTACAGTACCGGTTATTTCATTGGGCAGTGGAGAACAAATTCTGATTAACTTTGATGACTTGACGCCTAATTACGAGCGTTATGCCTATTCCGTTATCCATTGTGATGCCGACTGGAAGAAATCGTCGTTGAACGAACTCGAATATATGCAGGGTTTCCAGGGACTGACGATCGACGATTTTGCCAATTCTTTTAATACCACTACACAATATACCAATTATCAGCTGTTATTGCCGAATGATGATATTCAGCTGAAACTATCGGGCAATTATGCCGTTCGTGTATATCACGAAGATCATCCGGAGGAAACGGTGCTGATAGCCTGTTTCTCGGTCGTAGAACCGGAAGTAGGCATTACGGCCGAAGTAACCGGAAATACTTTGGTTGATACCTATCAGCGGCATCAGCAGGTAAATTTCTCGGTGCTGAAGAAGAATTTGAATATTACACATCCGCAGACTGATCTGAAAATCCGGGTAGTACAGAACAACCGGCCGGATAATGTTGTCCGGAAAATCATGCCGAGTGGTATCTTGAGCGACCGGATCGTCTATGAAAACCTGCGGGAACTGATTTTCCCGGCAGGCAATGAATACCGCCGTATGGAGTTCTTGTCGAGCAAGTACAATGGGATGCGTGTAGAAGGTATTTCCTATCATAATCCGTATTACCATGTCGATCTGATGAAAGACTACCCAAGTAGTATGGCAACGTATGAATATGATCAAGATCAGAATGGGCGTTTTTATGTGGCATGTAGCCGATGTGATGATGCCAATACGGAAGCCGATTATTACATTGTTCATTTCACCTTAGCAATGCCTGAAGCAAAAGGAGGTAAGGTCTATCTGAACGGAGACTTCATGCAGAATACCTTTGACGCGAACAGCGAGATGGTATTCAATCCGGATTCACGCCAATACGAAAAGGCTGTTCTGCTGAAACAGGGGAATTATAATTATCAGTATCTATATGTTCCGGAAGGAGAGACTACCGGACAAACCGGAAGTATTGAAGGAGATTTCCATCAGACGGAAAACGAATATACGATCTACGTCTATTTCCGTCCGATGGGAACTCGTTATGACCGCCTGATTGGTGTACAGACGGTACATATCAATGGTCATAACTGATCGGATTCCGATTATCTTTCATGTACACACTGGCCGGCGATGTAGGTAGCCCGAACGGCGCGGTCGTCGGCATGTGTCATCAAACCAAACAACAGATTCTCGATATTCCAGGCTTTTGTCCGCTTCAGGTATTCATAGCGATACAGCTGGGCAAACGTAGAACTGTAATCCACCACGATGAAATCGGCCATCCTTCCCGGTAGAAAACTACCGATTTCCTGATCCAGATGCAAGGCTTTCGCACTACCCAAAGTAGCTTTGTAAAAGGCTTCGAAGGCCGACATCGGATAATTGTTCAGTTGTTGTACCTGATAGGAAGCACCTAATGTATGGAAGATGGAAAAAGAGGTACCACCACCGATATCTGTTCCTATTACTGTTTGCATACCGGCCTCGTTGGCTTTCTTCATTTCATACAGACCACTTCCCAGAAAACCGTTGGATGTCGGACAATGTACGGCGATTGCCTGTGCCTTGGCTATACGCTTCCGCTCCGAATCACTCAGGTGAATGGCATGAGCCAGCAAGGTCCGGTCGGTAAGCAAGCCATATTTCTCGTACACCGACAGATAATCCGGACAGTCCGGATATAATGTCCTGACGAAATCGACTTCACCTTTGTTTTCCGATAAATGTGTCTGGATGTACGTATCCGGATAATCGGCATGAATCCGCTGGCAGGCTTCCAGTTCTGCCCGAGAACAACTGACAGCAAAGCGAGGTGTAATGACATATTTGTTTCGTCCTTTCCCGTGCCATTTCTGTATCAGAGCACGTACGTCTACTTCTCCTTGCTCCGGAGTGTCACAAAGATATTCAGGCGCTTCCTGGTCCATTTGTACTTTCCCGGTCAGCATACACATATTATATCGGGAAGCTTCTTCAAACAGAATATCTGCCGATTGCGGATGAACCGACGAAAAGGCAACTGCCGTGGTCGTTCCGTTACGAAAAAGCTCTTTCAGGAATGCACGGGAGATTTCGCGGCAATGATCCGTATCGGCAAAGGCTCTTTCGGCCGGAAACGTATATTGGTTCAGCCAGTCGAGCAACTGCCTTCCGTACATTCCTGTGATTTCGGTCTGCACATAATGAAGATGTGCGTCGATAAATCCCGGCATCAAGACGGAACCCTGATAATCGACGACTTCCGCTTTCGGATATTTCTGCAACAGGATAGCCGATGTTCCGGCTTCTACGACCAATCCATCGCAGACGCATAAAGCGCCGTCGGGTTCATATACGATATTCTCTGCTGAAAGCAAAGGCGAGTCTGTAAAATAAAACACCTCACCCAAATATAGTTTCATTTCATTCATCCTATTCATCTCTTTTGTATTCCGTTTCAATAAACACCCTAAAGTACAAATTTGTTTGGAGCAGGAAAGGAATAATGATAGAAATTCTTACTTTATTTTTCTATTGTAGGGAGATTGAATTTAACTAATTCCGGATCCGGATTATTGGCGATGGCCCATAATACCTGGCTGTCTGAACTGATACAAATGTTGGTACATGGAATATCTAATGTAAATGTTTGGACTTTTTTCCCTTCCCAATTAAATACGTGTATTGTACTCGCATCAAATTCTTTTAGGGCTTTGGCATAATCTTCCAACTTAGTGCCTGAATAGAGCAAGTATATATATTGGTTATTAGCGGTAGAAGAAATATAGCCGACAATGTTTGATCCGTACATAGGAGCTGAATATCCATCTTGACTATCTTCTACGGTATATTTAGGATAAACTTTTTCTGATTTATGCAATAAAACGAGACTGTCTTTCTCTACCTTGTAAATATGAAAGATCTCTCCCCATATAGAAGTGAATGCTAATCTGTTCCTGTCTGTGTTGAGAACCAGGCGACCTTGATAAGCCATGGCTCGCAAACGATTCTTGAGTGCTTTTTCGCTTGAATCTTTATACGGGAATTCGAAGAATGAACTTTTCGTGTTGTTTAATGAATCCATAAAGACGAACATTTCCTTTGGATACATACCTATTCCCAAATAAGAATTGTCTGAGATTTGCTTGACATCAAAAGACTGGCTAGTTTTATCATTGGTAACAGGTACGGGTGTCTCCATGTGGATTTGATGATTCTTTATCTGAATTTGGGTGTATTTTCGGGCTTGAAGGTCAAATATGCCGAAACGGTTCTTATCCAGATGTTGTATCGTGTACGGATAAATAAATTCATCGGGTCCAATACCTCTCGGACCAAACCGGTACAGACTGTCTGTTTCCATATCTATATAAAAGAGACAGGAATCGAGTTCATAGTCAATGCCTACAATCTTTTTGTCTAACTCAATAATAGGACCTGGTTTGCCTAAATAATCATTCTTCAACTGGATGGATTCATGTGTAACCATAAGACTCTTTCCTTCTTCTGTTTTGTGGTTACAACCCACCAGACAACATAAGATCAAAACTAAATATATATTTCTCATATCTATTTTTATTTTAAATTATGAACGACAACAGCTATATGCGCTTTCCCAAATGAAACCAGTGAGAATCGTTTTTGAAACTAACGGGAATTAAAATTGATTCTCGTTACTTTCTGAGTCAAAAGGAGAAGAGTAACAACACTTCGCCTGTTTCTTGTTCGGAACCCAAATGCAGGAATTCGCTGGGGCATGTTCCAATTAATCTGTTTCCTATTTGCCATCGTGGAAAGAACGGATAAGATGATTGTTTGGAGATGCTACCCGCTTTGTCTGCCGTAGATGTTTTCTGGTAATAATACGATTGGCCCTTATACAGAAAACTGTAAAGGCAGGATTCTTGTATGAGGAAGAAATATGTCGGGAAAGCATACGGCAATTCTCCCAAACGAGTTATATCCAATTCGGTATCATGAGGATAATTCTTGGAGCCGAAATCGAAGGTTATGTATTCTTCAGCAGTTTCCGAATCCGGATTCCATCGATAGATGGTCTGGGTGATAGGAGGATTAATGAATATATTCCTTTGATCATCCTGACTGAATATTTTAGCTCCTAAAGACATCTGACTATGGAAAATGTTTATGGAATAGCTGTCAATGATTTTTCCCTCCCGACTGATGTGTACCAAAGGCTTGAGAGAATCTGTGGGTGCCATATTATAACACAGGAAACCTTTCTCTGTCCGGATAAAGTCTGAGCAAGGGAAAGAAAGTGCTATTTCTTCTTCCGCCTTTAAGTCTTGGTTGTATGAAATGATAGACATACCGGGCAAATCCAACAAATACACGTGGCTTTTGTCTGCACACAATGACATGGGTTGTATATATTCCATGGGGCCGTTCCCTTGAGTCGAGATCTGGCGAAGCAGAAGTCCGTTTTGATTGAATTTGGAAACCGAAAACATTGTTCCATCCAATATATAGAGGAACGAATCCACACGACAAATGTCTTTGATGTTTCCGATGTATCCAGCTGTGTCAGTATGCAACCGGACTGTCTGTACGTTACATCCCAAGTCTTTTAACTCCAGTGTTTTTCCTACGAAGTCCTGGATAGATACGATTTGTGCTTTACCTGGGTTTTCTTCCGTCTTATTCTGACAGGAACAAAGCGTAAAGAAAGCGGCTAAAAATAGAATGTACTTTTTCATCATGAACTTATAGTTTAATTTTCATATTTATCAATATTGGATTTTCATCTCCTTTTGCGTCCTCTAATATCGGAATCAGTCGTTTATACTCGTTGCATTCATTTGGATCCACAAATAAGGAAAAGGCCAGACTGTCTTGTACCTGTTCACTTTCCAAATCGATTTGGATGGATTGACTTAGACTTTCCTTTTTTGTATGCTGGCAAGCATACAGACTTTCCCATACACCTAGAATCAATAGTACTTGAATGAATTTCATAAGTCGTTTCATTTTCTGTTAATATGTACTCTTTTTATTGATTCCTAACTCAAATTTCAGAATATGAAATTCGGGCTGGTCGCTTATTCCATATAAAATCTGATTCTGTTCGTCTATGGTAAAGCAAAATATGGGTTGATCCAATTCGTAACGGCAAACAGGTTTTCCTGCCTTGTCAAAAACGAAGAGATGCTTTTTCAGATAATTCATTTTTTCCGAATTAAAATATTCACCGGAATATAAGACATAGATCTTGTCGCCTGTGGCTAGAGGGGAAAAATATGCGTCTCTGGACTTTCCTGCAACTGAGCTGACGTGTATATTGGTCTCGTGTGACTTTTGTTTCACGGCAGGGAAAAACTTTTCAGGCCCATGTATCCTTTTTAATAGCTTGCCTTGCAGGTCATATTGTTCAATCAAATCTGTTTGCATGTAGAATAAGAAGACCGACTTTTTGTCGGGACTGAGTACTAGATTGGCCCGAAAGCCTTCTAGCAATTCGAATGGAGATAATTCTTCTTGCCAAGTCGGGAATTCTCCAGCCGTTTCCAGAAAGATTCCGTTTTTGTCGTAATGTGAAATTCTTTTCTTACGGATGTCTCCGGCCAATGTCAGAAAACTGCTATCTGGTAAAGATACCAATGAACTGTATGGATCTTGAAGCCTGACAACTTTCTCGGCCATCAGTTCTGAAGGGGCTATATTTTTGATGAAATCCGAACGCTTGTACCGATGTACTGTACTTTTACGCAGATCAGACACCCACAAAGAAGAATCGTCCGTCCATACATTGTTTATCCATAAATATTCATCCGGTCCGTTACCAAACGTGAAATAACTTCCTGCTTTCCGGGAATGATCCACCTCATAGAAATGTAACAGATAGTCTTCCGAATCGTCTTTTAAGATCAGCTTCTGATCGGTAAAATAACAACGGCTGGGACGTAATAATTCTTCATCCAGTTTCACTTCCGTCCCATGAACTGAATAAACAGCAGGGAAGTCGTTCCATTCCAAAGATGTTGAATCCGTATATTTCAAACTGGGTTGGCATGACGTAAACCCTACGAATAAACATATTGCTGCTAAATAGTTTTTCATTTTATTTGGTATTTGTCTGATTGGCATGATAAAAAATAAGGAAGTATCGTTCTAATCGGGAAAAAGGAAAATCTTTCAAGGATTTGTTTTTCTCAATGAATGCTTTAATCCAGTTCTCTTGTTTCGGATGGCTGGAGTCTTCTTCGTAAATCAGGCCAAGCGGAACATCTTGGTCGTATATAAGTGTTGGTTCGTATGGAATATATACATAATTCAGATGCTTCCCGCTTCGGGGCACACACATACGATGGGAGAATCCGCCATTCGGTAAGAGGGCAAAAACCCGGGCAAATGAAGCAGAAGTGGTATCGACAACCAGTTCCCAACGTATTTTAGAACCTTTATCTGAAAAAGCTAACTCCATTGGATCAGAAGAATTTTCTATCCGTTTCCCTTGTTGGTATTCTTCCAGCATGATTATGTATTTGGTTTCTTCTTTATCGACCACATGTCTGATTTTATGTCCGATGGCTTCGCTGGAAGGACCTTCCAAAGGCCACTTTTCCCCCGGGGCGATAGTTTGTAAACGATATAAAGATCGTTGTTTCACTTGCGACCATGTACAAATGGGCACTAAAAGAAGTAATAAGAATAAGTAGTATTTTTTCATGATGACATATTTTATTTGAGGTTGTGCTTTTTTCTCTTCCACTCCTTAACCAAGTAGAGAAGTTGCTCCTTCTTATTTTCCTGGCAGGAAGCGAGGAGGAGTAGGGCTAATGATTGAATTGCTGTTTTCATTGTCCTTTTTAAATGGGGTTTAAACATATTCAGATATATCGATACGCAAGATAGCGGGCTCTGGCTCGTAACAAGAGACATAAATAGTTCTCTCGTCTTCCGAGACTTCTATCTTCCCTAAAGAATCGTTGTTGGTAACACGGAAATTACGCAGTAATTTTCCATTATGATTAAACATGAGTATGTGGTTGAAGATGCGTTTTTCATCTGTCGGTAAACAACCTTTATATATGGCGAAGATATAGTTCTTCGTCATTTTGATGCTACAGAAACCCTCTTTCATGGATTTATCCAGCTGATTGTCTTCAAATTTGAGTGGCTGTAAATAATATTCCCATTTCAGGGTGACATCTTTTTCTCCGGTTTGTTCATAACAAGCCAAGTAGCCAAATTTAATCATCGCCTGCACGAATGTATTACCGTGTGATGCCAATAGACTTGAAAAGATTCCCATTTGATAGCGGTTTTAATCAGGTACAACTCCGCCAAAATTATTCAGAGAGTCTAATTGTAAATTCAGAAGCATAAGTGGGTTCGGCGTATTTATAATGGAATTTGCCACGACCTTTCCATTTGCAAGAACAGTTCCATGCGTGAAAGCGTACTTAAATCTGCTGAAGGCATAGTCCTTTATATACGATAAATTGGAAAAGCTGTCTTTCTTTTCAATATTATATTGGTGAACTATGAATCGGTTTTCGTCATGAATAAATATCTTATTGTCGTATTTACCCCAAGGAATAGGATAATCCCCAAACTCACCAGGTCCATTTCCCCGTGCTCCCCATTCTTTAATAAGATGCCCGTCTTTCGGATCTAAGATTATAATTGGATAGTCTCCTTGATAAACAAAAACATATAGTTTATTATTTATTAGGTTTATGTCCAAAGGATTTCCCATAATTACTTCATTGGGATAACTAACGGCTTCAATTGGGGTTTCTTCTCCTAATTCCAATAGATGATTCGGATCATTTGTTGTACAAGCCGCGCAAGCCAAGAACGCGATGAAAGCAAAAAGTCTCTTCATATTGTTTCGTTTTATTGGTATAGATTGTTCCAGTCTCATAATAGAACAATCTTTATGTTTGAATTATATACTTTCTCGAATAGTTCTCCATGTTGCCTGATTCACAAAACTAGGTTTTGTTTCACGAAGAAGCAAATAATAACCCCTTATATTTTTCTTATAAAATTCTTATATGGGGATATAAGAATTTTTCTCGTTGTCTATTAATCTTTTGACATTAGTCGTAAAGCTTTTCTATATATGTGATAAAGCTTTTTCATATATATAATAAAGCTTTTTGACAGATATGCTAAAGCTTTACGACAGCTGTCAAAAATATAAAAGGTAACGAGTTTTTTATTTCTTTATTTGATATTTTACAATGATCGGATTATCGTCTTCCTGAACTGCCTGCAATTTCTTTTTATTCTCATCATTCAAGAGATTGGTATCGATGTATTTCTCTATTTCCTCTGGTTGAATGATTGCTGTTAAAGTATTTCCTTCCAGATGGGTGCAATAGCTTAACCGCTTTTTATGTTTATCGGTTTGTAATAGGGTAACTCCGTTCGTCCGATCATAAAGGACAGTCATCCTTTTTCCTTTTTTCATCATATATAAATACAAATAAGAATCATTGCAAAGCTTGATAAGTGGAATCGGATATTCAGAGCCAAGTAAATATGTAGTTACATTGTTCAATGTCTGAATTGTTTTCTCAAGTGTATTGCGATCCGTTTGGGTAGCTGACATATTTCCAAAACGATTTATGAGTTCTTCTTTGCTTATCATTCCATTCTCTATTGAGAAATTAATGGCAGGAGTCAGTTTGTTTTCTTTTGTGTCTACCTTATAAATGTGATAATTGAGGTTATTGGGCGAGAAGTATAAGTCGCCGTTTTTCTTAAAGAATGGAGGATATCCTAAAGTCAACGAACATATAAAATCTTTCTCATAACTGTTTATTGCGATAATCTCATTCTTTTCGTAGTCACAAAAATATAATGCAGCATCATTTGCTTTCAAGATAGTAGGTTGCAGTATATACTTATTCTTACCTATTGGATAACCTTTTGAATAAGTTTGATGGTTATCAGAGTTAAGTACGCGTTTCTGTATAAACTTGAAATCCGTGTTGTAACTATATATTGTACCATAGGGACTTAATATATCAATACTTTTGGTGAATGGATTATAATTGGCATCAGCTAATATCTGATATTCTTTAGGACCTTTTCCCCGGCAGTTCTTGGAATCAGCAATGAATTCTCCGTTTTCGGAAAACAGAGACACGGTTTGTTGCTCGTCAATAATTAAATAGGCATTGAGGTCTTCACAATATACAACCTGATCGTATTGATCCAAAAGGCAATTATCATTAGTTTCCAAGGGTATAATTTCTATTTTGTCAATAAACGATTGAGTTTCCAAGTCCTGACAATTATCTATATCAATGGAAATAGACGATGAATCAATGGATTCTACATGATTCGTATTACATGAAGCGCAGATCAGGCTTATTGAAAGAGCGAAAAAACTTAGCATTTGTCTTATCGTCTTCATGAGTATGCTTATTTTAATGTATAATAGGAAATAGCTTGTGCTTTATTGGGTAACGAACGAACCACATAACAGGTCTTGTTGTCGTTGGTTACACTCATTGTCCGTATATACGAATCTAATTGCCACGTTTTATAAGGTTTTCCATTCCAGTGGAAAGCAATCAGATAGGTCGGTGTTGCATAATCGGCAGATCCTGAATACAGACAATACAAATAATCGGGAGTACCGCAAACGTCCAGCAAACATTTTGTTGTATTCTCTGTATCCAATGCTCCGGTTTTAATCCATTTTGGAGCGATTGCTGTTTGACCTATGCGAATATTTGTTTCTATGTTTCCTTCTAAATCGTAAAAGGTAACATAATTAGTGAACCGATAGGCGATAACTGCCCGATCCTTTTTTTCATGGACGCACAGTTCACATAAATAACAATCTGGTTTATATGCCAACTGCCGATGGACGCAGGAGTCTGCTTCTACCCAATAGTAGCCTTCAGACGTATTATAATAATAAAAAGGATAAGGCAAGTCAGGTCGGAACGGAACCGCATAAATCTCTTTTTGGGTGCGATTGTATTGAAAACTGTTGCATACATCGAATAATGGATCTTCAGGTTGCAGCTGCCAGTTGGTGTTTTCCGGAGAAAGGCGATAAAAGCGAGAGTTATTATCTGCCAATACGATTACCTCATCAGTAGTTACTTCTTTTCGGAAATGTGGTTTCCGCAATACTGCTTCTTGATAAGTTGCTGGTCCTACTATAAATATAGGAGAATCGTATTTCCCTTCTTCATAAACTGTTAACATCGTATCATTCTCCTGATTTAAGATAGCTAGATGTGTTTCCGTCGCTTTAATATCATAAATATAGTTATTGGAATCTTTCTCAAATAAAAGAGTTGCCTGAAGCGGTTGCGCCTCGTCCAGTAATAATGTTTGGTAATCAGACTGACAGTTGGTCAGCAATAGGCAAGCAAATAACGATATAAACCAGTGCTGTTTCATACACATGCTTATTTAAAGGTAAAAAGACATAAAATAGGATTGCTCTCTGCAGGAAGTGATTGACTGAGTTGTGCCAGTTCTTCAATGGTTGTTCCTTTCTCTTTCAATACATCAGGATTGATTGTTGCGACAAATGTATCGTTATAAGTAGTGATCACTTTACTCAATCCGTTTAAAGAAGTCTCTTTTATAAAGTCGTAACCCGAATAAATCATGCTGCTTTTCTGTTCTTTGTCATAGAAAGCTATATAATCCTTACTGCCTCCGACCAGAAAGGTTACATATAGATAACGGTTGGTTTCTTGGCACTGGATGGCCGAAACATAATCCGAATGGCTTAATGCCGCGAAATAATTCTCTTCGGCGTTTGCCTTCAACCAGTTCTGATCAGGCATTTGGAAACCTTTCAGTTCAATTGCATAAGTTTCTTCGCAAGTCGTTTCGCTTATTTGATAGACCGAGTGAAGGAAAGGAAGATTCAGATATACTTGATCCTGGAATGTATAGAATACAGAACCTATTGCCAATCGGTATTGCGGATCGAAAGAACAAGGACAAATATATTGTTTCCGCTTTAAATTCTCGTCGGTAATCTGTGCATAGAACCTTTCTCTTTTAGGAGTAACATAACTACTACCACTTGCAAGTATGATATCTCCATTAGGCAACCAGGCACAATTGGTAAAATAATCGTCAGACCGAAGTTGCCGTTTATACTTCAATGTCTTTAAATCATAATATACCAATTTCGGCGTATTCGCATCCGCCACGATTAATTCCTGCTTAGTCTTGTCGATATGCAGATTAACCGGATATTGATATTCAGAAGGACCAGAACCAACATTGCCGACTTGCGAAATAAATTCTCCGGATAACGAAAAAGCAAATACCAAATTTGATTTCCCGTCAATCAAATAAAAACGAGATGAATCGAATACCATATCCGAAATAGTAGAGACCAGACAACTGTCGTTCGTCTCTAAAGGAATAAACTGGCAGTTTATTTTCTCTGTAAGATCTGTGTATGTATCTTCGAAGAGAATTGTTTTTACATCACCATTCTTTGTTTTATCCTGAATACAGGATACTAACAATAGAAAAATGCTGAGTCCGATGAAGTAATGTGTTGTTTTCATTGTATTATAGTTTGATTCTGCTTAAGTTTATCTGGTTCCCTCACAAATTTATAAGACTCAATGAAAATAACAAATGAAAGATACTATAATGTTCTCACTTATAGGTTAGAAAACAATAAATCCCGAAGTATAATTCTGTTCTAAAGAAAATACCCCGGGATTTGGATTATGGACGTTTACGTTTTATCGTGGAAGAAGTGATGCGGCATTCTTCTCTAAAATGCTATCGATTAGCTGCCGGTCGATACGGCTGATAGGCAGAAAAGGTACCGGCTCATTGGTATATGGAGCGATGTTTTTCCGAAACCAGGCAATGGTTTGCCATTTTCCACATTTATAACCCGCGTTTTGGAAAATTCCTTCGGTCGAGAACTCCATGCTATGATGCAAGTGAGCGCTTCGCTCGTTGGGTATCGTCACACAGCTGAACACATTCCGGATGCCTTGCAAACGAAGTAAGTCTATCAATGCCTGACACATGGTTTTCCCCAATCCTTTTCCGGTAAAACCTTGGCGGATATAAATGGAAATCTCGGCATTCCACTGATAGGCGGCACGCTCCATGTGACGGTGAGCGTAGGCATAACCGATGATCTGACCGTCGGATTCGCAGACGAAGTATGGATATTCGGCTGAGATGGTTCGGATTCTTTGTCTGAATTCTTCTTCACTTGGCACATCATATTCGAACGTGATGGCGCTGTCTGTTACATACGGAGCATAGATTGCTAGAATGGGCACCACGTCTTCTTCGGTTGCTCTTCTAAAATGAACGGTACTCATATTTTGACTTTCAGAACGATTTTACGAATCATACCTTCACCAATACCGGGAGCATGGCCGTCTTCGGGGAAGAAGATAACAAACTGTCCCGGATAAATGCGGCAGACAGAAGTTGGCTTGTCGATATAGAATGCAATGTCCTCTTCTTCGTTGTAGGGCGAAGCCTCTTCCAGCAAATCGCAAGTTGGTTTCCAGCCGATCTGTTCTACGCCCAATAGCGGGATTTGGATATCGATGTATTTCTTATGGATTTCAATAGAAGCGTCTTGTATGTTTTTCCCGTTAAGCGTCTGGATATTGGCATACAGGTTGTCTCCTCCAATGTCGTGACGGCCGTCTTCCATCTTCGAGAAATCTGTATTCTTTACATATTCAAATGCTTTGGCAAATAGGGGACTGATGCCCTCAATTCGTTTGGTATCATTTAATGAAGCTTGAATCATAATGCAATTGTTTATGTTTATTACTTGGCAAAAATCGGACTTTCATTTGTTAAATACTATCGGCCAATATGTAAATGAACCTATTTTTTCCCTAAGAATGTTATTCCCCGTAATACTATTTAAACGCCGGGAAAAGATAGTATTCATGCATAAAAATCACCCTCTCCCGTATAGTCCTGATCTATAGAGAGAGGGTGAAAATATAGGCTCGTTTCAATACATCTTATTATAGTCCGCTGAAATCAATTCCTTCGAAATGCAGGCTTGGTATTCTCCAGCTGGAAGACTGGCGCGGATCATTTCCGACTTCAACCAGTTGATTCCATAATGTCAACATGTTGCCGGTCACGTTCATTTCCGAAATAGGCTGAACCATTTTTCCCCCTTCAATCAGGAAGCCTTCAATACCGTAAGAGAAATCGCCCGTTGTACTGTTGCAGTTTCCACCATTGAAGCCGGTAACCAGAATACCTTTATTCACTCCGGCGATTAATGCTTCCAGGTCTTTATCGCCCATATCGATAGTCAAGATAGAAGCCGAGGAAATGGTTGGAGCAATTCCCATCTTATTGGCACGATAGGTATCGATGAAATAAGTCTTCAATACGCCGCCTTCAAAGATCGACATCGGCTGAGTGGCTACACCTTCGTTATCGAAATAACGGGCACCCGGTGTCTTGATCAGATGCGGTTCGTCTTTCAAGGTTACTTTATCGCCCAGAACTTTCTGATTCAACTTGTCGATCAGGAATGAATTCTTCTGCTGGATAGAAGCACCATCAATTGCATCCATGACAGGCGAGAGCAGACGAGCCGAATTCATGTTATCGACAATCATATCATAACGGCCGGACTTTGTCTTTTTCTGACCTAGCTTACGCAATACTCTTTCCAGGGCTTTCGTTCCGATGCCTTCCTTAATCATCTGGTCATAATAAAGAGCCGAATCATACCAGTAAGATTCCGGACGGGCTTCGCCTTCTCCTTTAATACTTACGCTGCCGACCAGGCTGAAGGAAGAAGCCGATGTTTCACCTTCAAAACCGTTGCTGGTGATCATATACTTGAAATCCTTTTCATCACCATAGGAAGCAGACGCAGAAATGACACGTTCGTCTTTTCCCATCATTTCCTCGCAGGTCTTCAGGGCCAGGTTCTTCTTGTCGTCCGGCTGAATATTGTCGAAATTCGGATCAATTAATTGCAGATCAGGTTTTCCTCCTTTATAGTAACGGCTTTCATCCGGTAACGTCCGGTCTTTGTCTTCTGCCAGAAAGCGGGTTGCGTCAATATTGTCCTTAATGAACTTTTCCAGTTCCTGCTTGTCAAGACGGTTGGTCGAAAAAGAACCGAAACGGCCGTCGACGAACAACTGTACCACCAGTGAGTTCTCTGAAGCCTGATGCAGCCGGTCTATTTTCATGTTTCTGATTTCGAAAGAAGTACTTGAACCGCTGTACAAGCTTACTTTCGAGGCCTGGCAACCATTCTTCAGGGCATATTCCATTGCCCATTGTGCCAGTTTCTTATTATCGTTTGTAATCATGATGTTCTACTTTTGAGTTGTTCTACTTTAGTTTTCACCACCCACTGTCAGTTTGCTTACCAATGCAGAAGGCATACCACAGGTAACCGGGCAAGACTGGCCGTCTTTACCGCACGTCCAAGTGCCGTCATCCATCTTATAGTTGTTTCCAACCATCGTAATATCGGCCAGAGCTTTCGGACCGTTACCAATGATGTTGATGTCTTTGATCGGCTGAGTCAGTTTTCCGTTCTCGATCAGATAGCCGTCTTTAACGAAGAAAGTAAAATCGCCGGCACCGATCTGTACCTGTCCGTTTGTGAAGCTGCTGGCGTAGATACCATTCTTAACTGAAGCAATGATTTCTTCTTCGGTGACATTGCCTGCTTCCATATACGTAGCACGCATACGAGGAATCGGAATCTGGCGGAAGTTCTCACGACGTCCGTTACCAGTCGACTGGATTCCATAATGCTTGGCACTGATCCGGTCGTGCAGATAACTGGTCAGAATACCTTCGCGTACAATATAAGTCTTCTGTCCTTCCGTTCCTTCATCATCAATGTTAACGGAACCACGGTTAAAACGGATCGTTCCATCGTCGACTACATTGATATGCTCGTCACAAACTTTCTTATTCAGCAGGTCGGAGAAGATAGAAGTCTTTTTCCGGTTGAAATCGGCTTCAAACGCATGACCGATGGCTTCGTGTAACAGAATACCCGAACCTCCGGCTCCCATCACAACCGGCATTTCTCCACCTTTAGGCTTGACGGCCTGGAACAGGATTGACGTCTTGTCTACCGATTCTTTAGCCAGTGTATCCAAGAGTTCGTCTGTCAGGAATTCTGTTCCCATCCGGTAAGAACGGGATGCATACGAATTCTCGATCCGGCCGTTGTCTTCCATAATACAAACTGCAGACAAAGAACACATCGGTCGATAGTCGTAATACATTTGTCCTTCGCTGTTGCAGAAGAATATATGAGATGTTGAATCACTCAGGAAAGCTCTTACTTTATGGACACGTTTGTCGAGTGCAAAAATCTTGTCGTTCAGTTTTTGCAGATACGGCATTTTGTCTTTCACGGTAAAAGATTCCCAAGGGGTTTGGACATCATAATATGAACCGTTTGGCTTAACTTCTGTCAGTGCAGCAATTGTTTTATTGGCGTTGCTGTTATCGGCGATACGGGCAGCCGTACGAGCTGCCTTCAGCATTTCGTCGAGTGTAATGTTTTCCACATAAGCATATCCGGTCTGATCACCCGACAATACGCGGACACCCATACCGAAATCAATATTCGATTGTGCATTATTCACGGCTCCGTCTTGCAATTGGATTCCGTTGTTCAATGTGTGTTCGAAAAACAAATCGGCATAATCGCCACCTTTTTCGAGAGCAGCAGCCAAAACTTTCTTTAAATCACTCTCTGTTACTTTAAAATGATTCATTCCAAAGGCGATTCCTTCAGCCTTTGCTGCTTCTGGTGATGTACAACTTGCCAGAAACGAGGGGGCAACTAATGATCCTAGCACAAGCATTCCTCCTGATTTGATAAAATCTCTACGATTAATATTCATTACTGTCCATTTTTTGCGTATGCAAAGAAACGTTTTTATTGGCAGATAAGCAATTTAAAATGGGAAAATATTAAGAAAGCCATCCTCTTGTTCTATTTTCAGGCTGTTTTTGATGAGTGAGACGTGGTTATATATCATAAATAAAGCTGGCAAGAAAACTTTTTTCTTGCCAGCCCAATTAATCAAAGATACTGTGTTTACTTCTGCTTAAACAATAACTGTGTATTGTTGATGTCTGCCCAAGCTGCCATTAACGTATGGAATGCCGGGTAATCAGAACGCTTGATAAGGTTCGAATCGATTTTCAGGCTGCGAGAAACTTCTACTTTATTACCGTTCTGCTTGATGGTCTGAATACAGTTTCCTGCAGCGTTCGAGATGTTCTTCTCAGCTACTGGAGTACTCAATTCCATGTTGGCCGGAACTTCTATGGTATAAGTATAGGTTTCATTGGGCGCATACGGCAAGAACAGATTGCAGTCGCGTGTGCTGTTGAAAGATGCATACGGCTGATGGGAAACACCTGCCGGAGAATCAGGCAGACGAAGCAGATAATAACCCGGTACAGTTTCAACCTTCTCCGTTGTCTGATAGTTAACTGTAATCATATTCCCTTTCTGGCTGACAGATGCATTTTTATCACCTTCCGAGAAAGCTGTTGCCTTCAAATCTGAATAGGCTACGAAAGCAGCAGGAATGTCGGCTTTGATGGTCGATACAGCTTCTTTGTTCGTCAGCTTCATCGTTACGTCGTAAGATAAATCCGGTGAACAAGGAGTCAGATCCATTTCTTCTCCAGTCTTAAGATCTCGGATGTTGCAATAATCGGCTGTCCAGCCAATTTCGCTCATCTTCGGACTACCGGAAGTCAATAGATAAGTCTGTCCGTCGGCTTTCGCCTGGATAAAGAGGCGAATGGCTTTCAGGATGGAACATTCCTGAGGATCTTTTACCGGATAGGCGGCGCAAACCTTTGTCTCTATTTTGGCAGCCGACAACAGTCCGTATAGCAGATTGATCAGTTCGGCGTCTGTTCCATAAGCTGTCCGGATGACATCTTCGGCCGGACGAATGCGATATCCGGTTTCGTTCAGCGACAGACGGCTATGTGCGAAGTCATTGACAATGAAATTGTGAATGGCCTGAAGCTTTTCCGTATCGGTGTTTTTCCCTTCCGTCAATGTTTCAGCCAGAGAAACCAACGGCATACTTTCCGGATGGTCAAATTGTTCGAACAGATAATTCAAGGCTTCTTTATTATTCTCGAATGTGGAGCAGGCCAGATATTGCATGTCTCCAGATTCAATACGCTGCATAGGAGCCAACGATGCCGGTTTAACATTCTTCAGGTTCCAGCTGATTGTGCGCATGCCTTCTTCTACATTCATTTTAGCCATCACCTCCGGATTTGCCAGACTGTATGATAAATCTCTGTCAACCGGGACAGTCACGGAAAGAGAATATTCCTTCACCGGACTTGCCTGTTGAATCGGTTCGAAGATATCCAGTTCCGGCAGATAACCGGCCTTGGATGTAATGGTATAATCCAGGTAAATTGTTGCTCCCAATTCCAGACCCGTATGAACAACCACCATTTCTTTTAGCTGATTGTAAGCCGGAGCATCAACAGCCGTGCGAGGAAGAACTTCTACAAACGCATTGTCGGGAGTTTTGACAATCGTTCCGTCTTTCTGCTTGGTGTACGAAGAATTGATCTTCAATGTCTGGTATTCCGGATTGTATTGAATGAATGATTCTCCATATAAACTTCGCATAGCCAGGTAAGAGTAAATGGTCAGCTCCATATTATAATGAAACACCTGACTGCCATCGGCATTCAATGCCCATGATTTAACGAGCTTCTTATATTCGGCTTCGGGAGCCGCAGAAACACTGACGGCTGTTCCTAATACGATAAGAAGACATATGATTTTATTGATCAAGTTAGTCATAGTTATATTGATTAGAATTATTTCTTGATTACTAAATAGTCTCCGTATGATTTGAATCCATTAACGGCATCCCGGAATCCGCACCAGTCGGATGCTTCATATACCCGTTTCTTGAGTGCCAGCTTCTGGTGCAGAACGATTTTATTGCCTTCCTGTTTCAGAGAACCTTCAAAATCGGCTGCCTGGCTTTGTTTGGCATCGCTTTTAGCCTCATTGCTCAACGTATATCCGGCCGGCAACTGGATGGTTTCATCTTGTTCAACCAAACGAGAGCAGGCATCCTTAAAGCCGAACTCACGTTTTTCCAGACTTGTATCAATCCGCAGGAAGCTTTTGATGGAATTATAAAGGTTATTCATGACCAGCGGCTTGATCAATAACGCATCTCCGCCTTTGACGGCATAGTCGGGTATTTCATAACGGAAAACCAATCGGATAGGAGCGGCCTGATAATTAGCCGGATCTTTTCCCCAGTCGACGCTGATTAATTTAGCCTTGGGCGAAACTGCCAGCAGCTGTTTTTCCATACTGTTCTTCCAGTCGCTTTGCCATCCGGTTGTAAATACCCGGCGGACACTGGCATCCGACTGTCCTTCGGCTGTAACGATCAGTTCGCCACGCAAAGTACCGTTGGCATCCAGCTTGTTGTTGGCTTTCATCCGGAAATAATGATTCTCGGGAGCAGAAACCGGAGTCAGACACAAATCGGAACCTTCCGGAATACCGGGCAGATAATTCTGCTGTTGCTCGGCGCTGCTCCATAATTCGCGGACGAATGGAACCCACGTCGGGTCAAGCGGAATATATGTGCCGTTCGAAAGCTTGACGACTGCAACGCAGTGATTGAAATGGTCTGCCGGAATTTTCTCTACCCGGCTGCCAGCCATTGTCATGGCAGG
>ERZ779865.421-NODE-421-length-37521-cov-15.048257_pt1 | contig 37521 bp, 39 predicted proteins | sample MGYA00433088_ERZ779865 | MGnify/ENA primary metagenome ERZ779865 (study PRJEB29588, sample SAMEA2151703) | human gut metagenome | biome: human gut; feature: human-associated habitat; material: faeces | place: Denmark | collected 2008/2010 ... | reverse complement strand
ATTTTCGCTAATTACCAAATTTTCAAGGACTTATAATTCGTCGAACTCACGTTAATAATATGGATTTTTTCATCTTTCTTCAATTTGTTTACGGGGTTCAAAGCGATTCTACCTCACTCACTTTATACATACGCTGGTACTTCTTGCCAAACAGGAAGTTGATACCCATGTTGAAGCTGGCTGACGCACGTCCCAACGGTCCGTACTGCTTGGAGAACTTGCCCAACGGAGCATCCACGCCCAGGAAGAAGCTGCGTCCACGGCTGTGGAAATTCAGCAAAAGTCCGGCCGTTGAACCATAATTGGAAATGGCGTAGTCAACCGTAGCGTCGAACCAGGAAATGGGAGCCACGTTGGCCGACAGGCGGGCCTCCGACCACGAATTGGCACCCTGGATGCGGGTGGTAGAGAGCAGGCCGAACTTCAGACGGCGGTAAACGGGCAACGTGTACTGGGCAGCCAGGTTAAGGGTTGCGCCCAACATTTGCGTAGACTTCTGCTCAACCCCCGTTTTCGAGAACTTGGCCAGGTCTGAAAGGTCATCAACCAGACGGTCAACCTGATTGTCGAGCGAATTTTCGTTACCCTCGGAATCGGTAACGGGAATATCTTCAAATCCGTCAAACTCAAACGTATTTTCCATAGAGGCCTTGGTCATGTGTTTCCACTTGATAAAACCAAAGTCCAGCAAAGATGCCGAGAATGTCCAATCCTCATTAAAGCGGTATTCGGCTCCGAGGTCGAAGGCCAGACCCATGCCGCTCAGCCCCATCTGTCCGCTGTCGTAGTCAATATCGTCATAGGAGAGCTGGCCGTCGGTGCCGGGCTTGAGCTGGTCAGTACGGTTTCAGTAATTGTCGAGGATGTAATCATCTTCCTGATAATTCTGCGTTTCGCCTTTGGTCGGGATATTCAGTCCCTTTACGGCCACTTCCATCGTAGCCCCCTTGGGTGTTACGGCCCAACGGTTTTCCTTAGCCACAAGCTCGAGCTTATCGATGTGCATGCTGGCCCGTCCGAGTCCGGCCAGAATCTTAACCTTTCCACCCACGGTCCACTGCTCGTTGATGTCGCGGGCATGACCCAGGGCAATTTCCGCATAGTTCGTAGAGTAAATGCCTATGTTGTCCAGATGGTAAACACTACCGTTCTCATCCTTCATTCCCTGCTTCATGAAGCGGAACAGGTCACTGGGCAAATACATATTGGTATTCGACTTGAGCCGTATGCCAAAGCTGTTGTATCCACCCCATGCGTGGAAGGCAAAGGAAAGGACATCGATGTCCATATTCAGTCCCACGTTAACCTTATGGGGCAGGCTGTTGACGAAATCAGAAGCCGACACCGACTCATGCATAAAGGTGGTGAGGCGGCCGTCAGGCAATTTGTAGATAAAATTCTTGATACCGGCGGTTGTCTGTACGCCAAAGCCCAAATTACCCAAGGCCGGGAAACTTACATAACCGTAGTCGCCCATAAAGGCCGGGTTGAGTTCGGTACGGTTAACGGTACCTTCCTGAAAATAGCTGGAACGCAGATTTTGTGTCTGGGCCACAGCCGTGCCGCCCAAGAAGAAGCAGGCCACAGCTCCGGACAAAATATGATTGAATAAACGTGTTCTCATTCGTTGGTCTTGTTTTTATGATATAGTTGTCGGGGAGAAATTAATTCAAATCAATGTTGATGCCCTTGGGAACTTTCACCTTAATGTTTTCAAGCTGCATCCACTGATCGCTGCGCAGGGTTATGCCAATGGCCTGGCCGGGCACGGCGGTCACGCGGAATCGGATAGCGTCAAGACGGCTCATGGCGCCCTTGACCTGCTCGGTCATCTTTATCAGGAGGGTCTGTCTGGTTGAGGTCTTGCCGTCGGCGCTGGCTGCAATGCCGCCTTCTACTTCGACCTTGATATCTGAAAGCGGCTGCTTGTTGATGTCGAGCGGCGTCACGTTTTCGGCTTTCACTTCAAGTTCAAGCGGAATGGTATTGACAGCATCAAACTCTACGGCTGCCTCCTCAAAGTCAAGGTCTTTCAGGTCGGAATTGAGATCGTCGGCCGAATCGGTATAAACAATGTTCAGCCCTTCTTCAAACGAAAGAGGAATGTCAATATTATAGTTGCCCGACACCTCATAGTCATGTCCCAAACGAATGGAATAATACTTGTCGTAGCTGACGGCAGGCTGCATTTCCACTTCTACCACGTCGGGGATTTTGGCAATCAGGTTGTTAATGTTGGCAACTGCAATGTTCTGCGAACCGGCAGGGCCTCCCGTGCCCAGACGGGAAAGGGCAATCAGGTTGCTGCCCGGCTGCAGGAGAATGGGGTCTGTGCTGCCGGCACCGAACTTGACTTCGGAGCCGCTGATAAGGGTTCCGTCTTCTTTTTTGCCCAGCATCTTTCCGGTAAGGTCAACCGGTGCGTTGAGCGGATTGACTGCGCTGAACAGGATAACGGGATTGCTGACTGACAGACTGGTTTCGTCGTCGTTCAGGAAGTCGGGCAGGTTGCTGATTTCCACCGAAGTCTTGGTTGCGTCAATTTCGGGCTGAATTATACCCGTAGCCTCATCAACCGACATGTCGGCCAGCAATACGGTTGGCACAATCTGCAGTTTCACGCCGCTGCCTATCTGTCCGCCAGAGGGGAGCTGCACGTTGGTTTCACCGGTAACGACCACCTGCTCGTTCAGGTGTATTTCGTTGTTGACCACGGGCAATCCGCCGTCAAAGTGATAACCGGTCAGCTGCAAGGTGCGCACGTAGGGCACATTCAGCTGCAACTCGCTGCAAGGTATCTGAATTTCATTGTTGGCATTAACGGCCGGGTCATTAAACACCAGGAACGAGGGGAACTTTACTTTCAGATTTCCGGAAATGGTGCTGAAGTTCAAATTACCCTCCAGTTTGATATTCAATGTCAGCGCCGTGGGAGCGGCTGCCTTAAGAGAGCCCAACTCCTTGAGGGCGTCGTCGATATCAGCGGCATCGGCCTTCACGTCGCCCGTCTGGCTGATCTGGGTCGTAATCATGCCCGAAGGGCTGACCACGCTGCTTTCATCAGCCGCCGTAATGGGGTCAATATGGGTAGTCGATCCGTCAACGGTAGCCATCCTGACATTGGCCGACGCTCTGTCGATTTCGCCATCCTTAATCAGATGATATTCTCCGGCTACACCGTTTCCGTCGGCGTCAGGTACGATCTGCAAATCGTCACCTTCGTCAATTTCAATGATGTCATCGAGAAATATGGTATCCGTCTTTCCTACCGGAAAGGCCAGATAACCGGTGTTGATAGACCAGTCAAAATCCTTGTCAAAGTCGAAACTGCTGTCTACGCAAGAGGTGGTCATGCTTCCCAAAAGCAGGGATGACAACAATACGACTGAGCCCCGCAGGGATTTTTTCTTTTCAAAAAAATTCATCATTCGTAATCGGTTAAAACATTAGTAAATCTATACTCATCAAAAGAATAAATACGACTTTCTGAACGGCCCGTGTTCGGGCAGCTCCTCAACGGAAAGGCCATCAACACTCCGGATGGACCTGATTGATTATAAAGGACGGAATCTTCATCGCAGAACAAGGGGTAAGTAAATTATGACATGCCGCCAACTACTGAATGAACGGCGCTTAAAGGTTTGTAATGTGAATGTTTGGTCTCGAAAAGACGAATTGTCCTTAAAACGTTGTTTACTTATGGGGCAAAGATAAAAATATTTTTTTACATAAGGCGGCAAAACTGGCCATTATTTCACATACCATATAACATATGTTAGATTTGATAAACAAAAAGACTGTGAAATCCGGCCGGTGTTAAAATTTTTATTACCGAAACGGCCTGACCTCTACGAAAGGTCTGCCAGAGCGGACAAGGGAACAAGACGGCCGCAGACGGCTTAAAGGACGAACAAGGCGGCTCGTAGAAAAAACTAACCGGCAGGCTGTTTATTTTAGCCGGGACTTTTTTCCGCCACGCGCCGGGACGCGCCCACTTCCTGCGATACTGCCGGAGATAAACAAGATTCCCGCCACACAAACACCGGTGTTTGTGTGGCGGGAATTCAGATGGGGCGGCAAAAATATGCCGGTAAAATTTCCTTGAAAACAGGACAGTAAAGGACAGCCCCTGCCCGTCAGGCCGCCATCAGTGGCGCTGCCGGCGCACGCTGTAAGTAGCTCCCGAAGATTTGGGTTTGCTGGACTTGGTCGACGTGCTGCGCTGCCGCTTCTGCGAGGCTGCTGCCGGCTGCGATGACGTGGATGCGCGGCGGCCGCTCTGCACCTTGCGGCGCGAGGTCTGCTTGCTGCTCTTTTCCTTGACGGCCAGGGTATCAACCACGACAGGCACGCTGTCGCCGCGCCACAGCTCACGCTGGAAGTCGGCCAGTTCCTTCTCGATGCGGCTGCGCTCCTTGCGCAGGGCGGTGTCGGTGGTACAGTAGTTCTGCAGCACGCGGTCCTGCAGGTTGGTGGTTTTGTAGATGTCGCCCTTGTAGAGGTTCATCGTAAAGTAATCGTCGGCCGAGAGCGTGGCGGCATTGTTCAGGTTGCTGCCCATGAGCATGAGCTTGGCCAGATAGGGCGCCACGTCGTCGTATTTCACCCAGAACATCGGATAGCGCGTGTCGAGGTCGCCGCCGAAGTCGTCATTTCCACGCGTCAGCACCGGACAGAGCGCCACCACGCGGGTATGGAACGAGGAAGTGTGCTGGTCGTAGTAGCTGCTCTCCTTGATATAAAAGGTCTTCACCTCTTCCGAAGGGATATCGGCATCGTTCACACGCACGCGGTCGCCGCTTTTTTCATAGAAGATATGATAGCGGTCCATGAGCTCATTGCCCGTCACGACATTCTTGTCCGAAAAGTCCTCGTTGCCGTCCAATTTGTAGTCGTAAGCCTTGATTTGCTTGCGCAGCACCATTTTGAAGAGGGCCGTAAAGAGGTTCATGCGGTCGCCCTGCGGCACGGTGGGATAGTAGAGCGTGGCGTTCTCGTCGCGCGTCAGGTCAATCGTACGGTAGATGTCGCGGCGCCAGGCGGCGTCATCGGGCATGGGCTGAGCCGTCGGAAAGTCGCGGTATTGCGCAGCTGAAGTCTGCTGCGTCTGCTCCTTTTGCTGCTGGGCGGCCGCACGGCGGGCAGGCGGCTGCGCCACGGCGGCTACGGCAGTAAAACAAAAGAGACCGAATATAAAGCTTTTCATGCGCATGATGATAAGTGATTTTTCTGAAATTCTGGAAGTTTTAGTTCACGATAACCGGCAAGGCCTGCGGCAGCGTACGCGTAATGCCGTCGGGGCCAACAGCCTTGACGTTGGAGATGTAGAAGCGCTGCCCGCGGCGCAACGAGCGCATCAGGTTGCGCTGGTTTTCGCTGAACGACGAGCCGCTGACCGTTTCGGGACGGGCATTGCCCATGTTGTCGAAGAAAGTGGTCTCAAAGCTCAGCACGCGGAACGGAATGTTGAGCAAACCGTCGTCAATGGCTGCCCCGATGCCGGGCGCACCCAGCACACTGGCCTTCGAGAGGCGGCCGCCGGCAAAGTGGTCGTCGCCAATCTGGATGTAGGCCGTGGGGTCGGGCAACTTGCGCACCTTAAAGGTAAATTCGCCCATCTGCTGCACCTTGCCGTTAACCTCGCCGCTCACGCTGAACACCACGGGCTGGCCCACGGCGGCCGGACGGGCAATGAACTTTCCGGTGCCGGCAGGCGTGAGGCTGCCGCCGCGCATACTGACATGGATTTTATTGTTCGGTATGCCCGAGGCCGACACGGTAATGGGGTTGTTGTAGCCGGCATAAAGCACGTTCATCAGGTCGGCCGCCACGGCTGCTCCGCTGGGCGGCGCAATGACGTTATACTTCTGCCGGAACGGACGGCGAATCATCTCACCTGCCGCATTGGGCATCTGGACGTAGCCCGAGAAGCTGTATTCGCCCGGGCCGCCCACGGAAAAGTTATAGGTACCGTTGGCCGAAATGCGGCGGCCGTTGACATAGATTTCCGGGCGGCGCGTCGTATCGACCGCTGCCATAATGATACGCGAGCGGAACTGCTGGCCGGGATAAAGGGTGGTGGCCTCCGGAATGACGTAGGCGTCGAGCGAATTGACGCGCACATCCTTGAGGTCGATGTTCGAAAGAAGGCTGTGGAGCACCTGCCCCTCGGCCAGACGCACGTCGTTCTGCAGTTTGGTCAGCATCATGATGGCAGCTACGGCCGGCATGTTGCCAAAGGTGTATTCCTCCCATTTGCGGTTGAGCGGAATGCCCGGACTGCGCGGCACCGTGGTTGAGAGGTTGGCCTCTACCGTAGCGCGGTCGCGCGGATTGATGAGCATCCGGCACACGCGGGTGCGGAAGGAGTTGATGGCGTTATAGAGCTTATGGCCCTGGCCGCGCACAGGTGCCAGCATGACGTGGCTGGCGGCATCCTCGTTGGCCTTGTTCACCAGATGCTGCAAGTCGGCGTCCGGCCCGTCGGCCTCGCGGGCAATGGCCAGTTTAAGCTGCTGGGCGTAGTTGTAGAGCGAGTCCGACATTTTCTTGACCTCTACGGCCTTGTTGTACCAAACCTGTACCTTGGCCGGATTGTCCTTGGCCTGCGCCGCAAAGTCGCGGTAGATGTTGCTGTTCTCGTGCATGGCATTGGCCATGGTACGGTTCAGGCTGTCCTCAACCACGGTAAATCCGTTGAGCACATCCTTCGAGACGTTCAGCGCCAACATCGCCATCAACAAGACGTACATCAGGTTGATCATCTTCTGGCGGGGCGATACAGGTCTTTTCTTTATTACAGACATTTCTTCAGTTTGCGAATAATTTGTTTTCAGCCGGTTCTGGCCGGTTCCCAACGTTTATTGCTCGGCAGCGCTAGCCGCATTCTTCATGTTCACCGTCAGCGCCTTGATCATGCGGCTGTACACGCCGTTGAGCTCCTCTATCTGGGCAGCCAGGCGGCGGGTCTGCTCGTTGATGTCGTCAATGGTGCCCACCTGCGAGCTGATGCCCTTGAGCTGCAGCTCGTAAATTTTGTTGATGCCGGTCAAGGTGCGGCCCAGGTTTTCCATTTCTTCGCTGTCGTGCATCAGACGGGTGCTCTGCTCGTCTACCCTTTCGAGCGTCTCTGTCAAGTTTTTCAGACGTTCGATATAAGTTTGCGTAGCGGCTTCCATATCCGGCGAAAGCACGGCCTGCGCGCGGCGCAGCAGCTCGTCGTTGGCCAGACGGATAATGCCGGCCAACTGCTGGGCGTCGACATCGGGCGCCACCTTGCGTGCCGTGGCGCGGGCAGCAGCCATGGGTGCGTCGGCATCGGACTCCGGTTCAGCTGCAGCAGCCGGCGCAGCAGTCGGGCGCGACGCTGTGGCAACCGGCTCGGACACAACCGACGGTCCGCCAAAGTTAATATACGTACCTCCGCCTGCAGCAGAAGCCGACTGAACGGGCTGTCCGCCTGCGGGAGCGCTAACCGACGGAGCGGCCGACGAAGCGGCTGTCGCCTCCCCTGTATTTTCCTCTTCATCGTCGGTCAAGCCCAAACGGGCGGCAATCTCCTCGTCCGTCTCATAATAGCGGGGCAATTCCTTGCCGTCTTCCGTCTTGTCGAACGGGCGGTCGAAGGCCGAAAGGAAGAATACCACAACCTCCGTACCCATACCGATAAACAGCATCAGGTCGCCTCCGGGCAGATAAGTAAGCTTGAAGAGGGCACCCAAAATTACGATTGACGCACCCCAGGAGTAAGCATAATTCAGAAAGGTTTGTCCCGGCACACTGTCCATCCAGTGCTGCAGCCGGACTACTAATTTTATTTTAGGCATGATGCAGTGTTTTTATCAGGGTTATTTATTGGGTGTGGCAGCCAGCGAACGTACACAGCGGAAACCGATGTACGAGCGGGGCTGGTTCTGGAATTCATAGGTTCGCCAGGCGGAACGGATAAAGGAGATGGGGTCCTTCCACGAACCGCCGCGCACGCTTTTACGCTTGAGCATGTAGGGGTCTTCCTTGGCCGCGTTGTACGTCAGTTCGGGGTTGAGGTCGTTCATCATGCTCACGCCGGCCTCGGTATAGACCGTACTGGTCCACTCGGCCACGTTGCCGGCCATGTCGTAAAGACCGTTGGAGTTGGCTCCGTACATCCCCACACGCGAGGTGATGAGGTTGCCGTCGTCCGTGTAGTTACCCTTGTCGGGCTTGAAGTTGGCATAGAAGCATCCCTTCTCATTCTTTTTCTGGTCGCCCTCGGCCGGTTGCCACGGGAAGGGGTTGCCCTCCTTGCCGCGTGCGGCATACTCCCACTCAATTTCCGTAGGCAGACGGTAGCGCTGCACCTGACGGGCCGCCGGTCCGAGTCCGCGCAGCAGGTAGTCGGTACGCCACTGACAGAAAGCCTCGGCCTGCTCCCACGTAACGCCCACCACGGGATAGTCATTGTAGTTGGCACTCGAGAAGTAGAGCTTCATGTACGTCTCGTTGTTGGCGTTCGGAAAGTCGTTGACCCAACACGTCGTGTCGGGATACACATTAACTATATAAGTGTTCAGGAAATCATAGAGGCTGGAAAGCGGGCGCGTAATGGTCTGGCGCACGATGGCTCCGTTCTCGTCAATATAGGCCGTATCCTTCGAAATCATCACCACCTCGTCGGCATTGGCGGGGCGGTCGGTGTTCAGGCTGCGCTCGGCCGGATTGAGGCGATACTTGCGCAGAGCGGCCTTTTCGTAGTCGAACACCTCGTAGCGGTAGTTCATCTGGCTGGCATCGAGCATGATGGTACCGTCAATCGGGTGGCGGCGGTACACGCTCTGGATGGCGCGCTCGGCATTCTCGTCGGGATTTTTCCAGGGAATGGCCTTCGACCAGTTCAGATAGGGCGTCACAGGATTACCGTCGCGGTCTTCCGTAATTTTGTACGTATCGTCACCGCCATAGGCAGGGTCGGCCAGACGCTCGCGGATGATGGAGTCACGCACCCAATATACAAACTGGCGGTACATGGAGTTGGTCACTTCGTGCTGGTCCATCCAGAACCCGTCCACCGAAATTTCCTTCTGCGGTGTCACGGTGCCCCAGAGGGTGTCCTGCTTGTCGAGGCCCACACGGAGGAAGCCGCGCTTCACCTGTACCATGCCATAAGGAGTAGGCTCAATAAAGGCCGTTCCGCGCTGGCCCGTCACTTCGCCGCCGTTCTGCATGGCGGTGTTGGTGCTCAGGCAAGAGCAAAATACGAAACACAGTCCCAGACTGAGCCACAGATTCGTTATTTTTTTCATACTCATAAGAATCGTACACTTTGATGTTTATTCTTCCCTTTCTTTCCCAAGTCAATCTCCATACGGTAGCTGACACACAATTCGTGGTTGCCGCTGCTCATGCCCATGCCGGCCACGTTGGCCTCGTAAGCATAACTGAGTTTGACCCCGTGGAGCGTACCGCCCACCTGCAACATCACGGCGCGGTTGGGCGTATAGCCGGCCGCACAGGTCAGCTGCAGTTTCTGATGCGTATAAACCACGCGGGCCGTCAAGTCGGCCCTGAAGTCAACGCCCTGATAACGGAGCATGACCGAAGGAACTATCTTTAGAAACGGACTTTTGGTCTTAATATTGTATCCGGCGGTAAAATTATACAGCGCCGGCACCTCTACCTGCCACTGCTCGCCCACATTGACGGTAGGCATCGTCACGTGCTGCATGGCCACGCCGGCATACCACGGCCCGTGGGCATACCACAGGCCCACCGAGGCATCAAAGCGCGCACCGTCGACCTCGCTGGTCGGAATGGCCGGGTCGCCGCTCTCACCCACGTCGGCCTTGCCGCCGTCGATACCTTCGGCCAGCATGTCGGCCTCGGCTCCCACACTCAACTGGCCGCCCCACAACTTGAAGTGATAGGCATACTGCAGCGAGAATCGCTTGTGCGAAAAGAGTCCGATTTCGTCATTCTGGAACACGGCACCCAAGCCATGGCGCGTACGCCCCAGCTGCAGGGCAATGTCGGCCCCGGCATACATCGTGCTGCCGGCGTCCTCAAACCCCGTGGCGTGGGCCTGATAAGCCATGTTCAGGCTCAGCTGCGGCGAGCGGCCCACAGCGGCCGGATTATACTGCGGCTCCAGCTCCCAATAGTGGGCAAAGGCCGGGTCATACTGCGCCGCGGCCGGCCACACGCACAGCAGCCATGCCGCCACAGCCATCAAAAGCCGCCACGCCATTGACCGCAAACATCGGGCGGTTGCCGGAGATATACACTTGCAAAATGTCATCAGTCAGTGTCTCAAAAAAACATGGGAAACATGCGTGCAGAAGCCAACGATTTCGTCACGTCCCACAGGAGAAGAAACGACATGTCACCGTTTTTTATTGTACCGCCCGCCGTCAAATTACATAAAAAAACAGGACCCGGCCACTGCGGCTCAAAAAAAAGGAAAGCCGGCGCCACGTCCCGTTGTTTCTTCAATACGACGGAGGTTTTCTTTCCATGAAACCATACCCGCCGTCAGATACCCCTGGCCGGAGAATCAATATTCGTCCTCGTTGAAGTATGTATTCCTTCTTGGTTATCAATGACATCCGTTAATACTTGTGATTTCGGGGACAACTATTTCACCATGAAAGGCGATAAAATACCACATCCCCTCATCACGTTAATTATCACTCAAATAAGTCTTTCAAAGAACCTATTTATACTTGCAAAGGTACAAAGAAGATGGTTAATCGCAAAGTTTTCCACTTCCTTTTTGGCTACTTCACAAGAAAATCGTACCTTTGTAGCAACAGATTCCGCCACGCTTCCCATTGAACAGCGTACCAGGGCGGAACTTTTACTTTTTATAGGGTTATGAAATACACAAAACAGCCGATAGATTACCCACAGCAAATCCAAATGCTGAAAGAACGGGGATTGATAATCAAAGACGAAAGACAAGCATTAGAACAACTCCGCATTATTAGCTATTTCCGTTTGGCGAATTACCTGCGACCAATGGAAGAAGATAAGGAAAATCATATTTTCAAGCCAAACAGTACATTTGAGAATGCCCTAAATCTCTATTATTTCGATAAAGAACTAAGGGCTTTGATTTTTACAGCTATCCAAAGCATCGAAATAGCCTTACGGACAAAAATCATACATCACGTTTCGTTGAAGTATGGCGCATTTTGGTTTACGGACATTAATCTTTGTACCAACCAACAAATGTTTGCTGAAAACCTGAACCATATTCAACAGGAATTGCAACGTTCCAAAGAAGATTTCATTTTAGAGCATTTCGCAAAGTATACAAGCCCGACATTTCCACCCGTATGGAAAACATTGGAAGTTGTTTCTTTCGGCACGCTCTCCAAGTTATACTATAATCTGTCAGACAAATCAATCAAGAAACAAATTGCACGAGATTTAGACGTTCCACAACATCTATATTTGGAAAGTTGGATTAAAGCCACAACCGTATTGCGGAATTGCATTGCTCATCATGCCCGTATTTGGAATCGCCGTTTCCCCAATATGCCACAGCTTCCCAAACGGATGCCGAAAGCATGGATAAGCAACACACGCCTCCCCATGATGAAACTTTATGCCCAACTTTGTTGCATTACCTACTTACAGAACAGCATCCACCCTAACAATTCTTTTAAACAAAAGTTGATTGCACTTTTAGAAACGCATCCCAATGTAGATGTAAAAGCAATGGGCTTTCCTGAAAATTGGCATGAAGAACCCTTATGGAAAGACTAACAAATATTCAAAAATGTTTCTTTGTATAGGCTTGTGAATATATAGAAATACCAATATTTGATGTTTATTCCGCAAATCACAATATATCAATAAGTTATACTATTTTCAAATATTCACTTCTGATTGCTTTTGAATATATTTTATTGATATGGAAAAGAAAAGGTTGGCCGTTGCAGACCAACCTTTTCTTCTAAGTTACGTACAAGATTATTTAAGGTATTTCTCTATTTCGGAATCATCTACGCGCTTATATGACGTTGAAATTCCCAATGTAGAAAGCATTAAATCTGTGTCCGTTAACTTTATAATTTCTGATGTTGAGGTAATATAATAATCACTATTTGGTATCAGTGTTAATGTATTTCCTGTACATTTCCATTGGCCTCTCGTAATCTCAATTTCATCTTCAGAATCCACCATAAACTTATCTATAAATACTTCTATAAATTGTCCATCGGATCTGAATTGAATATATTGTTCGTTCAAAATGGAGTCTAAAAAATCAACTTTCCACGTTCCGACAATATCGGAAGACAAACCATCATCGTTGTCATCGTCACTACAAGAAACGAGTGCAAATGACGATATAGCCATCAGGGTCACCATGAATTGATACAGAAACTTTTTCATAACTAAGGTGTTTAATTGTTAGGATTTATTATTCAGTTATCAGAATTTATATTTTGCCCCTATTCCTACCACGAACTGCGAATAACCGCCGGTGATGACTTCGTATCGCAATTCCAAACCCATCGCGATGCGCTTCGTGATGTCGTATTCGGCTCCCGCGCCAAAATTGAATTTGAAACAGGCGTCGGTCTCATGCTTCGTTTCGAAGTCGCCTCCAAACAAGAGGTCACCCCACGAATCACCAAAATCCACCGTTTCATAACGACATATGTCAAAACCAATACCGACCAAGGGATAAACATTAAATTTGGGAACGATATTAAATACATAATGCGCGTTGGCCGTGATATCAAGCATTCCCGAACCACCAAAGTAATAGGTAAGCGAGGGTTCAATGCGAATAGCGTCCGTTATTCCGTACTGAAACTTAGCACCCAATCCCACATTTTTTGCTGTCGTTCCAAAATTCAGATTGATTCCCGCCGACTTCTCTCCCTTTTGAGCAAATACACACACGCTACTCATGGCAAGAATAGCAAGCATTAAAACCTTTTTCATTTTTGTGCTTGTTGTGCATCTTTGGCCCTGCGATGCGGTTTAATACTTACTTTAATGTTGGGAGGCATATAAGAGAAAGTGAGGCCACCATTCAGCCTTATTCCAAGCGTAGGGCTTCGACTCCCTGTAAGAAGAATAAGGAGAACAGACAACCCCACTTGGATGTATTTCGTGTTGATATACGAATACACACCAAGAGAGCGTCCTTCCTACATTATCCCGTTCTTACTTTGTGAGTTGTCGAAGTTCACGCTTACGAGATAAAGCGAAAATGCGCTTTCTTTCAATATGTCTGCACACTATTTACTAATGTGCGCTTCAAAGATAGGCATTTTCTTTGGAAGAACGCTCAATAATCCCAAAAATTAGCTCTAAAAATCTAATAGGTCGTATGTTTCAAGTAATTCTTTTTCTCTGATGCCCAAGTATATTTTAGTAACGGACACATTGGAATGATTGAAAAGCTCTGACAACCTCATCAACGCCATATTTGCGTTTTCTCCTGCTGATTCAAACACTTTTCTGCCAAATGTCTTTCTGAAGGTATGCGTACTGAAATGCTCAATCTTCAAATTATACTGTTTCTTTATCATTTTAAGTAGAACATTGATACGCTGTGTAGAATAAACCACTTTCTTTTGAGATAAGAAACATTTTTCACTGTCGTTCTTGATGTCTAATGCGTCATGACAATGTTTTATATGCTGTTGGAAGTCTGCATTGATTTTCACGACCCGGCGTTTGTTTGTCTTTTTCTCATTGAGAGCAAATTTGTCATCATCCAATAGCATTGACCACGTTAAGGTTAAAATATCACTGATACGCAATCCAAAGAAGCAACCACAACCAATAAGGAGCGACATACGATAATTGCCATCCCTGTACAGCTTTCTGATTAAGGACAACATTACATCCCATTCCATATAGTCCGAAGTCTGATATCTGTGAACTGCTTGTTTCATAACATTCAAATTTGCTAATTTTTTTCTGTTTCTGAATATCTTTATTGCCTAATTGCGTGTAAGTTGCTAATTTTCAACTCATATTCAAATCTGTGGAGAAAGTGAATATGTTTGTTCAACCCTCTCTTTATAATCGGCAGTCTTTTCAACCTTGTTGTCTATCACGTCAACCAACATATCCAAATACACGTCCGTAATTACATCAACAACCTTGCCACGTTTGATAAACGATACCTCAAACAAATCTTTTCCTTCATTGTAGGCAACCTCAACAACGCCACGAAATTTAAAGCCCTGCACTTTGAAACGCAACCCATTGCGGATAGCCATTGGGGAATTGAATCCCCAAGACCAAACCACCATCAACTTTGCTTTGAGTATGCCCATTATGTATTGTGCCATTTCCATATTATGCAGCCATTTGAAGGTTAGTTGGAAGTATGATTGCCATCAACTCCGCTTTCTTTATCTCATACTGCTTGTTGGCTTCTTCGTCCTTGCTCCACATATTCTTGTGTACATTTTCGTATGTTGCCTTCCAAAGTTCACGCAAGGCATTTCTTATGCCTGAATCGGCAATTGTAGCAACCAACTCAACAAAATATCTCATATTCCCTCTTGCGTAGTCAATTGCAGGATGTGAATAATCTGCCATCATCCAATACCAATCGTGGTTTTTCAGAGCTTCTAATGCCTTGTTGATTATTTCTATCGTTGCCATATCGTTTGACTTTGATTGTTATTACTTTGTTTCTTAATTACAATGCAAAGATATGACATTTACTGAATACAGGCAAATTTCTCAAGCTAAAGAGATCTAAAGAAATGACTTTTATTTATTACATATCATCTTTCTCTGTTTTTCCATTTCAGAACAATATAAAAAAGAGAAAAGAACATTATTATTCTGACTTGGAAAAGTAAGAAACGAAAAAATGGAGCTTGACAAAGCCTCATTCACTTAATCCACAATACCGATAATCCTTTCTTCCTTGAACCCTCGCCATGCCATCTTTTGAAGGTCAATGTAAGCGAACATTCCATAAAAGCGTTTCGGAATTCCTGTGCCTGCCACATTGGCTTTAACCGCATCCAATTGAAGTGTTCCAACTGCATACCTGATAGAACCGTCTAACTTCTGATAGCAAAACCTTACCACTTCACCACGCATCATACGCCTCTTCAATGTTTCAATCATCATTCCCTTGCTGATGGAAGTTGCCGCATCCATTTCAAAACCCATGCACTTGATTGCTGACTTAACTACGTTTGCGCTGTTAAATTGTATTGCCTTCATATTTACTTGCTTTTAATTGCTTCACTTGATTATCACAATGCAAAGATATGACATTTACTAAACATACGCAAGTTTATAAAGCTAAAGAATCTAAAATAGATGATTTATATTTATTATTTGCCATATTTACCGTACCTTTGCAAGAAAAGTATATATATGGAAGCAACAGAAAAGAAAGAACGCACGGTTATACATTTACAGATTGGTGATGTGCATGAGTATTACGGCAGCATCGCCAACATCTATGAATTCCACTCGTCAGAAGAGCTTGGAATAACATACGGCTCGCTGCGCAATTATGGTTTATCGCCATCTAAACCATACCAAAATTCAAAGTGTACCATTAGGAAAGGTGTCCTCCATCAAAAGGCAGGAGGACGAGGCAGAAAGAGTTGATTAAGCTGCTCCAAACAACTCATTCCGCAATTTATTGATAATGATTCTAAGTTCTCCTTTTTCTTTTAGAGCTGTTGCGCAAAAATAGTAGTGCGTAAATTCTTCCAACTCCGCATAAGGATCGTGATTACATACTTGTTCTTTTATCCCTTTTGTATTAATACCGTTCTCCTTACACCACTGATACAACTTTGATTTACCCACATCTATTCCCATTTCCTTAAATGCTGCGAGGTTTTCAGATACAGACAAAGAACAATCGTAAGCATTCCCTATCTCTTCATCCTTTAGTATTTTCCGTACCTTATTTTTCATTGCGTTGGGTGATATTCCGTGCAAAGCACAGTAGGATTTATCTACTTCAAACTTCTTTTTCCTCTGCTTGCTTTGTAGCTGTATATCCTCCAAAGGTTTTTTTACCACATTCTGTGCAATGTTTGCCAACACCTTGTTAGATAGAACTCTGTCAGAATTGTCATAGTAGTATGTCCGCTCGCAAATCAGGTTATACAACAGATTCTCAAATGTAATACTCGGCAAAATCTTCTTCATTATCAAACCTGCAATATACAGTTTTTTCCGACGGTTATCGCCGTCACGCAATCTCTTTACAACTGAAAACTTTATTTCATCTCCGTTGTTTTTAATGAAAGAATCAATGTAGGATAGGCGGTAAATTTCCTGATAATCTGACGGAATTAGGGCATATCCATCTTGATAATGCAGTTCTGTATGTGTAAAATATCTGTACTTTGTTTTATACTTATCTATCAAATCATAAGGAGAAAGTGAATTGACATCACTTATAAAGCCTCTGTCTGCTATGACTAAATCTTCTACTTCAATTACCGCATCATTATCTTTCCTTGCTGACTCTAATAGTTTTCCATTTGAAATTGATAATGAGGAAGAAATAAGTGCATTATTATTCTGAAACGGAAAGTCAGAATGCGAAAAAACATTATCCGTGACATACAACTCGCATTCGGCTTTCGCATTGCCACTGAATTGTTGGCTTGGTGTCCGTCCGCAATTATCCTTAATTTCAATACCCTGAATATCTTTCCTTATGCTTTCGGCTATGCCATCATAAAGAGAATGATATGTTTCCACCGTATATATCGGGAGGCTGAACAAATAGCACAAACGGAATCTGTATTTATAGTTTGACTTCTCCGTATGATTGTTTGGAGTTGTGTAATACAAAGTTGGTTTCATAACCAAACAATCCACAAAATCATTCATTTCAATGTCGCTGTCATCAATGTCAACAAATACCATATCAGCGGAAAGGAAGTTTGCGTCATTCTTCTCTGATAACCCAAACAACAATCCTTTTGTCTTAAAACTATGACAAAAGCAATATCCTTCCTTTATCAATCGAGCAAACTCCTCAACAGTGATACTTTGCCGCTGATATTCCACCGAATTCCACTTTATCAAGTTCTTATCCGAATAAGACTGTGTGGAAACGCTAATTTCAAATTTCTTACTGTCCTGAAAATACATACTTGCGCTTTTACTGTCATTTATAATAGAGGGATAGTATTACCCCTCCCTTAACCTCATTTTTCATCAAAAGGTTTGTTCGGTATCTGTTTCCAATACAGTTTCAACCCGTTTGAAATGTGCTCTTTGTGAGACTCGCTCTTGGAGCGTCCTCTCATACTTTGGCTGATTTTCTGCTTCACAGAATCGTCTAACTCTCTATACTGTCTTTTGCCCATATCCTTCATTTTTAATTTATTATATACAATAAATATGGCCGAGAGTAAAAAGTTTATCAAGCATTGTAAGTCTATACTGAAAATTTTTCATGGAAAATTTTGAAACACAGCCATCCGAGGTAAAGCTTACCCCTCTTACTTCTGAAAAGCATAATAAGAGCGTGGATACGCACGTAAATATATGAATATTAGCTAATTGTATAATCACAACCTTGTAAAACAGGACTTAAAGCCTTTCCGTAACATAGAGGTAAGCCGACGCTATGCAGCCATGCCAATTTCCTTTAACTCTTTGATATAATCATCCAAATTATCAGATAACAGTCGATGCTTCTCTATCTGCTCACCTTTAAGCATATCAACACTTATATAAGTGTTATACTGCGTTATCGAAGGACTCAGTTTTTCACCCAATAGTATGCCGTCATTGGATACTCCCATCACATTATTACTCCTATCTTCATACTGCGGGCCTGTAAACACATGCATATTTCCCTTGAAAAAATTAAGTACCAAATCTTCCGAAAACAATGTCTCACTTTGCAAGAATCTTTCGTCATAGCGGTCGAAAAAGTGTTTTTTAAAGAATGCAACCTCATTCAAACCGTTCACAAACCACGCGACATACGGATACTTATTATAATAAAATATTGATATTACAGTAAATGCAATCCCAAACTTCTTAAAATCTTTTTCCCATGACTGAAAGGAAGAACCACAAATCTATTAAGCCGCTTCGTCCGTATTTCCAAGGGATTGAAATATATTGTTTTTTACTATTCCCGTATTTCAGGACAGTACGCCAATACTTCCTGTCGGCTAAAATCCTCTTCATTTTTACACTCACCTCATTCTTCAAATCACTCTGCAACTCTGCTGCTACCTCCAAAAGACTCATTGTATCTACTATCATATCAAAATTATTTACTGTTAAACAACTATGATTTCTCGGTTTACCAATACACCGAAAGGTTTGTTTAGAGCATAGTGATGGCCGTACTACATACTTTCGTATGCAGATAAAGGCAATTAAATCACTAAAATTAAGTTGGTTAGATTGGATTAACTTGCCGTAGCAAAGGCAGGATAATAATGCTTCGACAAGAATTGCTGAACATCATCGTGAGTATACCAAAACTTATCGCCGACCTGATGAAAAGACAACAAGCCATCGTCACGATACTTTTTAAGAAGTTTGTCCTGAATACCTAAGACCTCTTTGATTGTTTTGTTCGTGTAAATCACAGTAGAAGATTGACACAACGACCTCATGCCCCTTACTTCGTCAGCAAGAGCATAAACACACTCGACAAGTTTGTTAAACTTGTCCACCTCAACGGTAACAGTCTGATTTTGGGGATTGCCGTAACTACGGCGCATGGAGAAAATCTTTTCCATAAACTATTTTATTTTTATAAGTTATGGACATTAGACCACCGTTTAAATAGTAACACGGTTGGCGGGTGACTTCTAAGAAGTTCCTCTCGGTAGCACACTTCACTACCACAATCTGCATGTCCTTCAAGATTGCGAGCGCAAAGGTAGTAAAAGATTGGCAGAAATACAACTTTTTAAAGTTAAATAGTGTTTTATGTTTGGTGGTTTCAGAAATTTGTATAGACAAATCCGCATATACACCTTAATATAAACAACAAAGGGAGGCTGCGTTTTAGCCTCCCTTACTTTGATTACCTTATCCTACAACACATTAAAGTTCAATTTGTCTTGCACTTCCTGCTCCAAAGTCTTAGGCATAAACTTTGCGTACACCTTTTCTGTCACCATAACACTGCTATGCCCCATCAATCGGCTAATCTTATGCACATCCACACCCCTATTTAAGGCCCAAACGGCGAATGTATGCCTTGCAACGTGCATTGTGAGATTAAACGGCAAACCGATTTTGTCGCCTAATGTTTTAAGCGAAGTGAGTATTGCCCTGTTCTTGTTCAACCTCTGTCGTTTCCGTTCCTCTTTATCTCGCAGGTCAAAATCATCAGGAAGCAAGCCAAAAACAAACCTATCACTTACACTTTTTCCCTTCCAACGCTCCAAAATCTTGATAGCATTGTCATTGAGAAAGATTGTATGAGGCACATCCCCTTTATAGAGTATTTTCTTCAGTTCCCTTTTCTCAAAGTCAATGTTGCGCCATTCAAGCGTAATAATGTCAGAAATACGCAAGCCGCAAGCATTGAAAGAGAACAAGAACATATCCATATAATCTTTCGTTCTCGGATATTTCACATTATTATATAAAGAGACAAATGCCGCCATCTGTTCCTCTGTCAGATAATGCACTTCCTCATCTTCTTCATCTCCCAACTCTTTCTTTGTCGGCAAATACAGTTGGGCGATTGCTCCTGCAACCGAAGCATCCAACAGTTTATCAAGTACGGCACGCCTTGCGGCTTTGATGATAGGTGTTATCGTTTTGTTGATTGTGGCATTGATGTTTCCTTGCCGCTGCCGCCAAAAGATGTATTCCTTAATCAAGTCAACCGTAACTTCGCTTACATAGATGGAATCTTCCTTTTGGTAATCCATCAAGAACTGCCTGAACTTGTGCAACGAGCAATAAGCATTGTCACGAACAGACACGCCAACTTTGCCCAACTTATACTCCTGCTCTATTGTTTCTATGGCATAGTTCACAAAGTCAGTCTTTGCCGATTTGCCGTTTGGCCGCCCCTGTACAATCGCCCGAAGATTGTCTATCGTGAGCCTACTGTTCTTCTGCGTGAACTCATAGATTTGTTCGTCTATGCTGCGCCGCTTCTGCTCTAACTGATTATTCAGCCTTGCACTTTGAGGATGTTTCCTGCTTACAGCCTTGTTTGCCTCATCCCAATAAGCCTCCTCAATCCAAACGCCCGTTTCCGTCCGTGCATGTTTCGTGCCCATCACGTACTCAAGATAGATAGGCAACTTTCCGTTAGCATCGGGCTTCCTGTCCTTACGCAAATAAAACTTGCCCGTCAGTTTGCTTGCTTTTACTCTTCCCATAATTTACTATCCACTTTTTAGGAATATGCGATGCAAAGATAACGATTTTGGGGACAGTTATTACGCCATAAAAGGCGATAAAACGAAAAAGTGGGGATTTTTATTGTCCCCACTTTCATTGATTTTCAATCTGTTATTCAATACTTTACGCCATTTCTTAGCTTAATATTCGTCCTCGTTGAACAGGAAGTCCTCTTTGGTGGGATAGTCCGGCCAAACGTCTTCAATACTTTCATATATTTCGCCTTCGTCCTCCAGCTCCTGCAGGTTTTCGATTACTTCAAGCGGAGCGCCCGAACGGGTGGCATAGTCAATCAGCTCGTCCTTTGTAGCGGGCCAGGGTGCGTCTTCCAGTTTGGAAGCCAATTCCAATGTCCAATACATAGTGTTTATTCCTTATTATTAAATTAATTGTTAGAAAGGGTCTTTTTTTAACGTGCGACAAAAATACTATTTTTCTATTTATCTCAGTTACGAAACGGCAGTTTTTTTCAGCTTCAGGCTTCGCGCTGCTCAGCGGGCGGCCTGAAGCGGCATACGTTCATGCGACGGCGGCCCGACACGGGCGGCTCGGAAAACAAACAAGGTGCCGGATAAAACGGAGAAGGTGCCTTCCCCCAAAAAATTCCTGCCGCCCTGTTGGGCTGGCGGCCTAAGGGAGTGGCTGAATATTTCAGGTTTGCGTTTGTTTATCAGCCAGAAATCCGTAACTTTGTCAGCAGCGAGGGGCTGCTCCCGCCGGGCCGGCACAAGCGGAATCTGCCGCTGCGCCCACGCCGCGCGGGCCCGTGCAGCCGTATCGCCCTAATATCCGCTTATCATTACTTATGGACGAAATTTTCATTATTATCGGGCTTATTCTGCTCAACGGCATTTTTTCCATGTCCGAAGTAGCGCTCATTTCAGCCCGCAAGTCGCGTCTGGCTGCCGACCAGAAAAAAGGCAGCAAAGGTGCCCGCATCGCCCTGAACCTGGCCAACGACCCCGACCGCTTTCTCTCGACCGTACAAATCGGCATTACGCTCATCGGTATTCTTACCGGTATTTTTTCGGGCAACAAGATTGCCGTTCAGCTGACAGACTTTTTTGCCGGCTGCGGACTGGCGCAGGCTTATGCCGCTCCGCTGGCGCAGGCGCTCATTGTCATTATCGTCACGTTTCTGACCATCGTGTTCGGCGAGCTGGTGCCCAAGCGCATCGGGCTGAGCATGGCCGAGACTACGGCACGCACCGTGGCGCGCCCGATGCATTTCCTCTCGGTAGTGGCCAAACCGTTCGTGTGGCTGCTCTCCAAAGCCACGGAGCTTACCATCCGCCTGCTGGGCATTCAGGAAACGGACAACAAGGTGACGGAGGAGGAAATCAAATCCATCATCAAGGAAGGCACGGCCGACGGCGAGGTGCAACCGGTGGAGCAGGACATCGTACAGCGCGTATTCCTGCTGGGCGACCTCAAGGTCAACTCCATCATGACCCACCGCAACGACCTGGTCTGGCTGGACACGGAAATGACCACCGACGAAATCAAGAAAGTTATCCTCGACGACCTTTTCGAAATGTATCCCGTATGTGAGGGCGACCTTGACCACGTTATCGGCACCATCAACCTCAAGGACGTGATGGCCCATCTTGACGACCGGCCCTTCAACCTGAAGAACCTTTCCCGCCAGGCTGTCTATTTTCACGAAAACATGCACGTCTACAAAGTGCTCGAACAGATGAAGACACAGAAGATAAGCCGCGGCCTGGTGTGTGACGAATACGGCGCCTGCACCGGCATCATCACCCTGCGCGACATCATGGAGGGCCTGGTGGGCAACGTGGAGGACGCCGACGAGGACGACCCCGACATCATCAAACGCAAGGGCAAGGAGGGCTGGCTCGTGGACGGGCAGTGTAACTTCTTCGACTTCCTGAATTACTTTGACCGCGACGACCAGTTCGAGAGTTCGGACTACCAGACCGTGGCGGGCCTGCTGCTCAAGCAGCTGCACCACATCCCCAAGAGCGGCGAAACGCTGACGTGGAAGGACTTCAACTTTGAAGTGGTCGACATGGACGGCGTGCGCATCGACAAGGTGCTGGTCACCCTCAACACCCCGCCCGAAGCCGAAACGCCCCCCGCTCCCGAGGCCTGACGCCCGAGCGACCTGCGGCACCAATCGTTCTACCTCTCAACACACCAGGCTTATGAAAATCATTGACCTCAGTCAAACCAACTCTGTCATCAACTGCTACATGGCGCAGCTGCGCGACGTCAACCGGCAGACCAACCGCGCCGGATTCCGCAACAACCTGCAGCGCATCGGGCAGGTCATGGCCTACGAAATAAGCCGCCAGCTCGACTATTCGGCCAAAACCATCCGTACGCCGCTGGGGCAGGCGCAGGTCAACACCTGCGACAACCGTATCGTCATCGGCACCGTGCTGCGCGCGGGCCTGGCCTTCCACGAAGGTTTCCTTCACGTCTTCGATGAGGCCGACTGCGGCTTTGTGGCGGCCTACCGGGTAGAAAACGGCACACGCCACCCCGACATCCATCTGGAATACATCGCAGCCCCGTCGCTCGAGCAGTCGGTATTTCTGCTCGTCGACCCCATGCTGGCCACCGGCATCAGCCTCGAAACGGCCTGGCGCATGTTCCGGAAAAACGGCACGCCGGCACAAATGCACGTCTGCACGGTCATTTCCTCCCGTCAGGGCGTAGAACACCTGCAGACCGTCTTCGACGACAACGTTACGCTATGGACGGCCGCCATCGACCCCGAGCTGAACGACGAAGCCTACATCGTGCCCGGTCTGGGCGATGCCGGCGACTGCTCATTCGGCCCCAAACTCTAAACCGGACAAATCATCTTTTTTTCAAAACAGACCCAAAACACAGATACTATGGAAACTGAACAACAAGTACGCACCTTGTGGCAAAAGCTCAAGGACCATTTCAATCTGCTCGCCGACAAAGAGGACGAGCAATCCACCTATGCCAGCATACGCAGCGGTGTAGACTTCCGCGGCGCCAACCTGTGGATTCTGATATTTGCCATTTTCATGGCTTCGTTGGGGCTGAACGTCAACTCCACGGCCGTCATCATTGGCGCCATGCTCATCTCGCCGCTCATGGGCCCCATCATCGGCATGGGCTTTGCCGTAGGCGTCAACGACTTCAGCCTGTTCAAACGAGCCCTCAAGAACTATCTGATAGCCACGCTCATCAGTGTCGTAACGGCCACCGTATATTTCCTGCTTACGCCTTTCAACGAGGCACAGTCGGAGCTGCTGGCCCGCACCTCACCCACACTATATGACGTATTTATCGCCTTGTTTGGCGGCGCAGCCGGCATTGTAGCCATTGCCACGCGCGGAAAGGGAAACGTACTGCCGGGCGTAGCCATTGCCACGGCCCTCATGCCCCCGCTCTGCACGGCCGGATTCGGTTTGGCCACGGGACATATCTTCTACTTCCTGGGAGCGTTCTATCTGTTCTTTATCAATACCGTATTCATCGGCGTGGCTACCTTTTTGGGCGTACGCATGATGAAATTCCAGAAAAAAGTGTTTGTTGATGCCGCACGTGAGCGCCGCGTACGCCATTATCTGATTGCCATCATCACGGTGACGATGATTCCGGCCGCCATCATGACCTACAGCATCCTGCGCCGTGATTTGCAGAGTGCCGCCGTCAACCGCTTTGTACGTACGGAACTCAACATACCCGGCACGCAGGTCATCGACCGCGAACTCAACGATAAGGAAAAAACGCTGCGCGTAGTGGCCGTAGGCCGCGAAATAACCCCCGAAGCCATCCGCCAGGCACAAAGCCGGCTGGCGCAGTACAAGCTCGGCGGATTCAAGCTGCAAATCATTCAGGGCTCGCAGTCGGACTCGCTGCAACTGACCAACTTCAAGCTGTCGGCTGAAAACTCGGCACAACTCATCCAGAACCAGTCGGCACAGATTCACGACCTGGAGCAACAGCTGCAAATTCAGGGACGCTTTGCCACGGTAGGACAGGACCTGCGGCCGCAACTGCAGATACTCTTCCCCGAAGTCCGTTCGGTAGCTTTGGGCGAGGTGGCCCAGGCTGCGCCTGATTCAGCCAGCAACAACCGCCGCTACGCCGTGGCCATCGTGCAGCTGCAGCAAAGCCTGAGCGCGTCCCGCCGCGCCGTACTCAAAAAATGGCTGGCCGAACGCTTGCAAGCCGACTCGCTGCGCCTGCTCATTCCCTAACATCATACCAAGCTGACTGCGCATGAAAACCTCCGATTTTTTCTTCTCGTCCTATCTCACGCTGGGGCAGTGGCTGGAATCACTGGGCCTGCAGCCCGACACCATTACGCGCTTTCATCTGCGCGAATGGCTGGCCCTGCTGATTATTGCCCTGCTGGCCTGGCTGGCCGACTGGATCAGCCGGCACATCCTCAAACCCAGCCTGCAGCAACTGACGCGCCGCACGCAAACACAATGGGACGACTATCTGCTGAACCAGAGCGTACTGACCAGCGCCTGCCACGTCATTCCGCCGCTGGTCATGTATCTGGCCCTGCCGCTGGCCTTTCCAAAAGGCGAGGACACACTGGCCGGCATGCTCTTTCTGCGCGCTTCCGAGGTGTATATTACGGCAGCCACCATGCGCCTGCTCTACGTATTTCTGGGCGGACTGAAAACGGCCGCCGACGCCAGCAACAAGCTCAGCCAGCACTACGTGTCGAGCTTCATCCAGCTGGGCAAGCTCATCGTTACCGGCATCGGCGTCATCATCATCATCAGTATCATCATCAACCGCTCTCCCCACTCGCTGCTGACGGGACTGGGAGTAGCCGCCACGGTGCTGATGCTCGTGTTCAAGGACACGCTCACCGGTCTGGTGGCGGGTGTGCAGCTGGCCGTCAACAACATGCTCAGCCGCGGCGACTGGATTACGATGGACAAGGCCGGGGCCAACGGTATCGTGGAGGACGTAACGCTGACCACCGTCAAGGTGCGCAACTTTGACAACACCATCATCACCATTCCGCCCCAAACGCTCATGGGCGACTCCTTCAAAAACTGGCGCGGCATGCGCGAAAGCTCCGGCCGCCGCGTCAACCGCGCGCTCTACATCGACGTGCACTCCATCGGGTTCTGCCCGCCCGACATCATTGCCTACTGGCACCAGCAGGGCCTGCTCACGGCCGAAGAGACGGCCCGCGACTGGGTCAACCTGACCCTCATGCGCCGCTGGGCCGAGCGCTATCTGCAGGAGCTGCCGTTTGTAGTGACCGACGCGCCCGACGTACTGCTCATGGTGCGCCAGCTGCCCGTCACCCCGCAGGGCCTGCCCGTAGAGTTCTACTTTTTTGTGGACGAAAAAAACTGGAAGCCCTACGAAATGCTGCTGGCCGAGGTGATGGAACACATCATGGCCACCCTGCCCCGCTTCGGGCTGAAACTGTTTCAGTACACCGCCATGCCGGCCGACGGAACGGAGAATTAATCCTGCCAGACATCATATTACCGGATTCGGCGCAGCACTGAAACTTGTGTGCTGCGCCGAATCCGGTAATATAACCATACGCTCCCGCCGCGCGCCCCCGAACGCAGAAAGAACAGGGTCGGACCCTGTCACGACAAACTCCGACCCTGTTCCTCTTAAATCCGACTTTATTTTTTCTCCGCGCTGCCAGCCCAGGTAGCACTGCCGGAAGGGGCCTTTTCTGTCCATATCCGGCCCGACAATCCGCGCCACAACGCCAGACGCACCTGATCAATCAATACGCAGGCCGCAAACAGCCCCAACGCAAACGCCACACACCGCACCACAAACAGCCCCACGGCATCCGGCTCCCAAAAACCAACCACCAAGGGCTTCATCGTAACCGACAGAAACGGCGTGCAGGCATGCAGCAGATAAACGGCAAACGAAGAGGCGGCTATCCAATTAATCCAGCGACTGTAAAAAGAAATTTTAGAAAAGCAAAGGAGCAACGCCACCGAAGCCGCAATCGTAAAAGGCGACACATACGACGGCGACTGTGCCCAATACATACGGAAACAGAACCCCAATACACACATGACTACGGTCAGCAAACTGCACATCACATAAACCAACATATCAATCTGCCACCTTAACCGAAACAAACGAAGAGGATACAACCTGACACAACGTCCCAGCAAATAAAGCACCACAAAAAACGCCACCGAATAGCCCCCTGAAAATTCAACGCGAAACCTCCATCCCCACAATATGACAAGTAAAAGTAAGGCCAGAGTGATACGATAGAGTTGCCGCGGGGTAGCCGAACGGACAAAGGCATTCAACACGGGCGAAATGACATAAAGCAACACGTAAGCCCGCACAAACCATCCACCCAGCGAAAAAGCATCTATCAGCCAACGGTCGTACGGATAGGACGATCCGTCCGGATCCGTCCACACATAATACAAACCCGCCGACATCGTAAGCAACAGGACCTGAAATACCAGTCCCACCAACCGTTTCCACGATGCGCGGATTCCGAAATACCCCGAGAGCAGAATAAACACGTCAACACATACCACCGTAAACGACTGCACAACCATACGCCCCATCGCAAACGGACTGAACTGCAATACCTCGGCCCGCGTAGGCGTGCCGAACGAATAATAACACATGTGAATGGCCACCACCATCAGCATGGCCACAATGCGCAACAACTCCATATTGGAGAGACGCTTTTTCCTGCCGACGACCTCAGGGCCGGCGGCCGTTTCTACCGAATGATTCATTTTTTATAAGCCTGAGGCCGGCCGTACCGGCCTTTCCGTCATCATAATATTACCTCCATCAGCGTAGGGATACCTACGATTTCCTCCTTAAAGGTCTTGAGCAAATCGGCGTTGAGCCGTGCGCCCTCACGGGCATACCACTGGTGAAGCGTGGCGGAGTCGGCCACTTCAAACTGCAGGGAGAAACATTCGGAGTCGTCCTCGTGATGACTCAGGATACGCGTCAGACGGGCGTTTTTCAGGCAGCCCGAAGCCTCGACGGCCGGAATGAGCACTTCCTGCACGTAAATCAGGAAATTTCTGACGTCGGCCGTCAGTACATGGTAGGTAGTGTTGTAAATCAGCATATTGAAGCAAGTTTTAGGCAGTCGGAATTCAACCCAGTGTCAACCGGACCCGCTACGGCCGCTAACGTCACTGCACTCCGAATCCGCCGTGATTGTCGGTCGCAAAATTACGGAAATATTCTACACCCGGCTCATTTTCATCCCGCAAATACCGTTTTTCCGTTTTTTTCGGTTTAACTTCGCGCCGTTTCCGGAAAACCGTCATTTCCCTCCGGACCAGTCATTTTCTGAAAAAAACATACCCACCTCCACGCAGTCATTCCGATGTATTCATACCTATACTTATTCATGAACCCGTCCGCACGTATGAATCTGGAAACGCTCGTGGAACGCGCCCGTCAGGGCGACACCGACGCCTGGAGCACCCTTTATCAAGCCTATGCCGGCCCGATGAAGGGCGTGTGCATACGCCTGCTCGGACGTCGGGACGAAGCAGCCGAAGATTTGGTACACGACGCTTTCCTGCTGGCCTTTGCCGACATCGGAAAGCTGCGCAACCCGCAACGTTTCGGACAATGGCTCACGTCAATCGTCACACATCTCACCCTGCAACACCTTGAACGCCGGCGCCGCCACCCGTCACTGCCTCTGGCCGACCTGCCGCCCGACCTGCTGTCTTCCTTTTACGAAACAACCGACCCCGCCCCGCTGCCTACGGGTGACGAACTGATGAAACTGGTGGAAGAACTTCCCGAAGGCTACCGGCAGGTGTTCAGAATGGCTGTCATTGAAAAACTGCCGCACGCTGAAATTGCACGGCGTCTGGGCATTGCGCCACACTCGTCGTCCTCGCAACTCCACCGTGCCAAGGCGCTGCTCCGCAAACTGCTGGCCCGGCGTCAGGCCGGAATAATTGTGCTGGCGGCCGCCTGGCTGTGGCCGTGGCGCTCTGCATTGCCGCTATGCTGGCGGTCTATGCGCTGACCGGGCACTTTACCAACGCTGTGCTTCTCGGCGCTCTGATTGGCTTTGTGATGGCGATGGGGAACTTCCTCTCGCTGAGCATCACAGTCTCCAACGCCATGAATCGTGCCGCCAACGGCGGCAGCCCGCAGAAGGCGCAGCTGGAGATTCAGACGTCGAGCGTCGTCCGCCCGGTCATTTTGGTCATCATTTATATCCTGCTGTTTCGTGCAGAGCTGTGTGACCCGCTGGCGGCCATCCTGCCGCTGCTCTTTGCGCAGTTCTGCATCAAGCTCATCGACTTTTTCCGCCCGGATTCCCAGGCGGCACAAAAGACAAAGGACGGTGATTCCACCCCATGAATGGTCCGAAAATCTACTTTACCATCCCGTTGTTCGGCGGCATCGGCATCACACAGACGACGGTCTCGTCGTTTGTTGTCATGCTGCTGCTTTGCATAGCGGCGGTCGTGCTGGGCAGTAACCTGCAAAAGCGGCCAAGCCGCCGTCAGGTGCTCGTCGAAAAAGGCGTGACGATGCTCTATGACATGGTCGAGAGCACGATGGGCAAGCACAACAGTTATTGGACACCCTACATTGGCGCGCTGTTCCTCAGTTCCATCTGCGGTTCGTTCATCGGCATGACGGGCATCTTCCGCTCGTCGACGGCTGATCTGTCCACAACGGTGACTTGGGCGCTGATGACAAGCTTTATCTGCTGGGGCTGCTCCATCAAGCGCAACGGTGTCGGCGGCTGGCTGAAGGGCTTCACCGAGCCAATCGTCGTCATGACCCCAATGAACCTTGTTTCCGAGATCGCACAGCCGATCTCGATGGCGTTCCGTCACTTCGGCAACATTGCAGGCGGAAGCGTCCTGACAAGCCTTGTCTACTCGGCACTGGCGACCGTTTCTGCGGCGGTGCTGGGTCTGCTCGGCAAGAGCGTCATTGTGGGGATTCTCGTTCTGACAGTCGGCGCGGCGCTGTTGTACAGCGGCGTCAAGACGAAAAAGCTGGCGCGCAAGATCTTCGGCATCGTTTTCGCCGTGACCGGCGCACTCTCCCTTTTGGGGCTGACAGGCGTACCGTATCTGGAGGTCGGTGTCCCCGGAATCCTGAGCCTGTATTTCGATATTTTCTCCGGCGGCGTACAAGCCCTTGTTTTCAGCCTGTTGACAATGGTGTACGTGGGCAATGCCTGCCCGCCCCCGGAGGAAGCCTGAATCCGTATTTATTATTTAGGAGGATATTTCTATGGAAGCTGCAATCGTAAAAGCTGCCTGCGCAATCGGCGCTGGTATCGCAATGGGCTTTGGCGCCATCGGCCCGGCTGTCGGTGAAGGTAACGCCGTCGGCAAGGCACTGGAGGGCATGGCCCGCCAGCCGGAGATGGCCAACGACCTGCGTACCAACATGATCCTGGGCTGCGCCATCACCGAGTCCACCGGTATTTACTCGCTGGTCATCGCGCTGCTGCTGCTCTTTGTGTTCTGATTAAACTGCTGAATTGGAGGAATAGCTCATGACGGGCTTTGAAAGTTTTGTAGGCGTCAACCCGTGGACTGCGCTGTTTACCTTCTGCAATATGCTCATCACCTTTGCAGTGCTGAAAAAGTTCCTTTTCAAGCCTGTGAAGAAGATGATCGATGACCGCCAGCAGGAGATCGATACGATGTATGCCGACGCGGATGCCGCCAAACAGAAGGCTGCGGATCTCGAGAAGGAGTACGCCGACCACCTGCAGAGCATCAAGGATGAACGCGACGCCATGCTGCGCGAGGCAACCGCCCGCGCCCAAAAGCGCGAGGAGGAGATCGTCGGCGAGGCCAGGGCTGAGGCGGCGTCCATCCGCGCTGCGGCGGAGGCAGACATTGCCCAGGAACGCAAGAAAGCTGTCAACGACCTGAAAGACGAGATCGGCGGCATGGCCATGGAGATCGCCTCCAAGGTGGTCGAGCGCGAGATCAAGGAAGCCGACCACAAGGACCTGATCGACGAATTTATCAAAAATGTGGGTGAAGCATCATGACCGAGATCGCAAGGATGTACGGCGGGAGCCTGTACGACCTGGCTGCGGAGGAAGGACTGGAGACCCGCATTCTGGGTGAGCTGGATGAAGTGGCAGCACTGCTGAAGGCAAACCCGGACTACCTGCATCTGCTCAGCACCCCCAGCATCCCCAAGAAGGAGCGCTGCGGTCTGCTGGATGAAGCCCTGCGGGACAAGGTCCACCTCTATGTGCTGAACTTTCTCAAGATCCTGTGCGAGAAGGGCACCCTGCGGGAGCTGCCCGGCTGCGCACGGGCCTACCGTGTGCGCTACAACGAAGCCCACGGCATTCTGGAAGCAACGGCCACCACGGCGGTGGCTATGACGGAAGCACAGGAAAAGAGCCTGCACGAAAAGCTGGAAAAGCTCACCGGCAAGACCATCAACCTGAAAACAAAGGTCGATGCCAAAGTGCTGGGCGGCATCCGGCTGGACATCGAAGGCACCGAGCTGGACGGCACGGTGCAGAATCGCCTCGCCACCCTGCGCAAGGACATTGCTTCCGTGACGCTTTGAACCCTCTTTACTTGGCTCTCCCCACTGGGAGAGCTGGCTGCGAAGCAGACGGAGAGGGCGAATCAAAACCAATCGAATTTCCACCCGAAATGATTTTTAAGAATTGAGTGGTGAACAAACAAAGATGCAACTGAAACCTGAAGAAATCTCCAAGATCATCCGTGCGCAGATCAAGCATTATGAAAATGCCATCGAGCAGAGCGAGACCGGCACGGTCATCATGGTGGGCGACGGCATCGCCCGCGCCAGTGGTCTGGAAAAGTGCATGGCAGGTGAGCTGCTTCAGTTTGATAACGGCGAATACGGCATGGCCCAGAACCTGGAGGAGAACACCGTCTCCATCGTTCTGCTGGGCTCCGACGCCGGCATCAAGGAAGGCAGCACCGTCAAGCGCACCGGCAAGGTCGTGTCCGTGCCGGTGGGCGATGCCATGATCGGCCGCGTGGTCAACGCGCTGGGCCAGCCCATCGACGGCGCAGGCCCCATCGAGACCACCGAGTTCCGCGCCATTGAGAGCCGCGCACCCGGCATCATCGACCGCCAGCCGGTCAAGGAACCGCTGCAGACCGGCATCAAGGCCATCGACTCCATGATCCCCATCGGACGCGGCCAGCGTGAGCTGATCATCGGTGACCGTCAGACCGGCAAGACCACCATCGCATCCGATACCATCATCAACCAGAAGGGCAAGGACGTCATCTGCATTTACGTTGCCATCGGCCAGAAGCGCTCCACCGTGGCAAACCTTGTGCAGAGCCTGACCGAAGCCGGTGCCATGAGCTACACCATCGTGGTGTCGGCAACAGCCTCCGAGCTGTCGCCCCTGCAGTATATCGCACCCTACTCCGGCTGCGCCATGGGCGAATATTTCATGCATCAGGGCAAGCATGTCCTGATCATCTACGACGACCTGTCCAAGCACGCGGTCGCTTACCGTGCCCTGTCGCTGCTGATCCGCCGTCCCCCGGGACGTGAGGCTTACCCCGGCGACGTGTTCTATCTGCACTCCCGTCTGCTGGAGCGCGCCGCAAAGCTCTCCAACGAGCTGGGCGGCGGCAGCCTGACGGCTCTGCCCATCATCGAGACACAGGCGGGCGACGTTTCCGCCTACATCCCGACGAACGTCATTTCCATCACCGATGGCCAGATCTTCCTCGAGACCGAGCTGTTCCACTCCGGCGTCATGCCGGCCGTGAACCCCGGCATCTCGGTGTCCCGCGTCGGCGGCAACGCCCAGATCAAGGCCATGAAGAAGGTGGCCGGTACCCTGAAGCTGATCTACTCCCAGTACCGTGAGCTGCAGAGCTTTGCACAGTTCGGCTCCGATCTGGACGCCGACACCAAGGCCCGCCTGGCTCAGGGTGAGCGCATTGTGGAAGTGCTCAAGCAGAACCGTTCGGCCCCCGTGGCTGTGGAAAAGCAGGTGGCCATCCTGTACGCCACCATTCACGATTACCTTGTCAAGGTCAAGGTGCCGGATGTGGCCGAGTACGAGAAGGGCCTGTATGAGTATCTGGACAACGATGCGGCCGGTGCCGCCGTCATGGAGACCATCCGCACCACCGGCAATCTGGATAAGGACACCGAGGAGCAGCTGAAAAAGGTGCTCACGGCCTATACCGACAGCTTCGTCAAGGCACACTGAGGAAGGAGGCGTAACGCATGGCTGGTTCCATGAAGGACATCAAGCTGCGCATCAAAAGCGTAGAGAGCACCATGCAGATCACCAAGGCAATGGAACTGGTGGCTTCCTCCAAAATGCGCCGCGCCAAAGAGCGGGTCGAGCACAGCCGACCCTACTTTGAAACGCTGCATGAGACGTTGACCAAGATCGCCGCAGCAGACCCCCGCGCCCGCAACCCCTACCTGCGCCGTGACGAGATCAAGCGCACCCTGCTCATCGTCATTGCAGGCGACCGCGGCCTTGCCGGTGGATACAATTCCAACGTGCTCAAGCAGGCCGGGGCCGAAGAAGGCGAAGTAGTGGTGCTGCCCATCGGCAAGCGCTCGGCCGAGTATTTCGTCCACCACGAAGTGCCGCTGTTCACGCAGGAAGTGCTGCTGGCAGCGGAGATCTCGGTGGGCGAATGCTTCCAGCTGTCCCGCCAGATCACCGAAGGCTACCGCAAGGGCGAGTACGATGCGGTGAAAATTTGCTACACCCGGTTCGACTCCATGATGACCCAGACGGCCACCACCATGGAGGTGCTGCCGCTGTCCATCGAGCCCACCGAGCAGCAGAAGGCGGAAGCCCGCCGCAGCCAAATTTTGTACAAGCCCAGCAGCGAGGAAGTATTCAGCGCGATCATCCCGGAGTATGTGGCCGGTATCGTCTACGGTGCCGTGTGCGAGAGCGTGGCCAGTGAGCTGGCCGCCCGCCGCACCGCCATGGACGCCGCCACCAAGAACGCCGGTGAGATGATCGACCATTTGAACCTGTATTATAACCGTGCCCGTCAGGCCGCCATCACGCAGGAGATCACCGAGATCGTGGCCGGCGCGGAGATTTAACAAGATAAGGAGTTGTAGCCTATGTCCGAAAAACATATCGGCAAGGTGCTCCAGGTCATCGGCCCGGTGCTGGACATCCAGTTTGAGGATGGCCAGCTGCCGGAGCTGCTCAACGCCATCGAGATCGACAACCACGGCGAAAAGCTGGTGGTCGAGGTGGCACAGCACACCGGCGATAACGTGGTGCGCTGCATTGCAATGAACAGCACCGATGGTCTGGTGCGCGGCACCGAAGCCGTGGATACCGGCGAACCCATCAAAGTGCCCGTGGGCGACCAGTGCCTGGGCCGCGTGTTCAACCTGCTGGGTGAGCCTGTGGACAACAAGCCTGCCCCGGCCCCGGAGGCCTACTGGCCCATCCACCGCCCTGCTCCCAGCTACGAGGAGCAGCAGTCCACCACCGAAATTCTGGAGACCGGCATCAAGGTCGTGGACCTGATCTGCCCCTACGCCAAGGGCGGCAAGATCGGTCTGTTCGGCGGTGCCGGTGTCGGCAAGACCGTTCTGATCCAGGAGCTCATTTACAACATCGCCACCGAGCACAACGGTTACTCGGTGTTCACCGGCGTTGGCGAGCGCACCCGTGAGGGCAACGACCTCTACGGCGAAATGACCGAGAGCGGCGTTATCAACAAGACTGCTCTGGTCTACGGCCAGATGAACGAGCCCCCAGGAGCACGTATGCGCGTGGCACTGTCTGGCCTGACCATGGCAGAGTATTTCCGCGATGTGAAGAACCAGGACGTGCTGCTGTTCATCGATAACATCTTCCGCTTCACGCAGGCAGGTTCCGAGGTGTCCGCACTGTTGGGCCGTATGCCCTCTGCCGTTGGTTACCAGCCCACGCTGGCCACCGAGATGGGCGCCCTGCAGGAGCGCATCACCTCCACCCGCAAGGGCTCCATCACCTCGGTGCAGGCCGTCTACGTTCCCGCCGACGACCTGACCGACCCCGCCCCTGCCACCACCTTTACCCATCTGGATGCCACCACGGTCCTGAGCCGTGACATTGCATCGCAGGGCATCTACCCCGCTGTGGACCCGCTGGACTCCACCAGCCGCATCCTCAGCCCGGAGGTCGTGGGTCAGGAGCACTACGAGATCGCCCGCGCCGTCCAGAAGGTGCTGCAGCGCTACAAGGAACTGCAGGACATCATCGCCATCATGGGCATGGACGAGCTGAGCGAGGAAGACAAGCGTACCGTCAGCCGCGCCCGCAAGGTGCAGCGCTTTTTGAGCCAGAGCTTCCACGTGGCAGAGCAGTTCACCGGTATGCCCGGCCAGTATGTGCCGCTCAAGGAGACCCTGCGCGGCTTCAAGATGATCCTGAACGGCGAGTGCGACGACCTGCCCGAGAGCGCCTTCCTGTTCGCGGGCACCATCGACGACGTGTTCGCAAAAGCGAAGAAAGGGTAAACCATGACGACCTTTCATCTGACGGTGGTCACGCCGGACGGCTGCGCCTTTGAAGGTCAGGCCGAGCGCATCGTCTGCCGCGCCATTGACGGCGATATCGCCATTCTAGCAAAGCACGGCGATTACTGCACGGCACTGGGCATGGGCGAGGCACACATTGTAGATGCCGACGGTCAGCGCCGCCGTGCAGCCTGCATGGGCGGCCTGCTCAGCGTGCTGGACGGGGACGTGCGTCTGGTGGCTACCACTTGGGAATGGGCGGAGGACATCGATCAGGCGCGTGCGGAAGCCTCCAAGAAGCGCGCCGAGGAGATCCTTGCCCGCAAGAACCTGAACGACCGTGAGTACGAGCTGGCACAGGCGCGCCTCAAGCGCGCGCTGGTGCGCACCTCTGTCCATTAAACCTGTATGCAAACGGCACCCGCAGCCATCCGGCTGTGGGCGCCGTTTGTTTTGTGATGGACAATTGGGAATGCGCTCCGCAGGAGAAGTTACTACCTGCCGTCAGCGTGCAGGGACGCTCCGCTGGGCCAGAGGCAGGGAGGGGTGTTCCGACTCCCCCCTCCCTACCTCTGGACTCCACCCACCCCGCAACGGGCCAAGGGCTGCTCGCCCTTGACAATCCTAAAGAAGAAGTCGAAGCACAAAAAAGCTAGCGCTGCGCCAGTCGGCGCTATCGCTTTAACGCTTTTTTCGCTTCTCCATTTATAGCCCCTCAGTCGCTGCGCGACAGATTCCCCTTTTTGTCACCTGCGGTGACATCTTCCCCCGGCCGGGGGAAGTCGGCCCTCTCGGGGGAGCGGCACGCTCGCAAGCTTTGCGGTTTAGCCGGAAACTGTACCGCCATGCCAAAGGCTCCCTCCCAGAGGGAGCTGGCAAAGCCGATAGGCTTTGCCTGAGGGAGTTCGTTCCAAGCTCCCTCCCGTGAAAACAGGGGAGCGGAACGTCCGCAGACGTTCCGCTCCCCAAAATTTAAATCATACTTCCGCTATTGATGTGCATAGCGAACGCGGCGCACATTTAAAATGGTTTTACCCAAACAGAACCACGGCGTAGCTCACGCCGTCCTTTACCACATAAGCAACGCCCAGTTTGGTCTTGCCGACAGCAGCGGACTTCATGGTGTCGGTCACACGACCATCCTTCGGCAGAACAAAGCAGATGTAGTCTTTTCTGGAATCCACATTTGTGTCAATGTAAAAGCCCGGGACAAAATCATCCGGACCAAAAGACCCCATGCTCATATCTTCAAATGCAGAGGCGTAGCGGCGCTGTGAGATGTTGATTTTTGCGCTGTCGTTGGCGCTGCCAACGCGGTAAAGTTCAGTCTTATTGTCGTCGGTGTCGCAGGACACCGAGGTACCGGCGACCCAGTTCGCAATGTTGTAAGCCTTTTCGCTCAATTCCTTATCGTAGGTCACGCCGAATCTGGTGCACAGCGCCTTTACGCTTTCGCTTTCGGCGTTCGAGGGCTTAGGGCCCATGGGTGCGCCCACGCTGGCATCGCAGGCGGTGAACACGGTCAGTGCCATCAGGCTGACCAGCAGACAGGCCAGTAATTTCTTCCAGTTTTTCATAGAACGATGCTCCTTTCCGTTCCGGGGTCGTTGCGGGTCTGCGTCCGCACAGACGCAGTTCTTTTTGCTTTCTTCTGCATCCATGATACCTTTTTTTAACAGGAAATGCAATCGTTTTAGCGTAAAAAAACAGGCTGCCGTGCAAAAAACACGGCAGCCTGCGGAAAAAGGCTTTATTTTGCGTACTCCACAGCGCGGCTCTCGCGGATGACGTTGACCTTGATCTGGCCGGGGTAATCCAGCGTATCCTCGATCTTTTTTGCGATAGCGCGTGCCAGCAGGATGACCTGATCGTCGCTGATGACGTCGGGCTTGACCAGAATGCGCACCTCGCGGCCTGCCTGTACGGCAAAGGCCTGCTCCACGCCCTCGAAGCCGGAGGAGATCTCCTCCAGATTTTCAAGGCGCTTGACGTAGCTTTCCACGTTCTCGCGGCGGGCACCCGGGCGGGCGGCGCTGATGGCGTCGGCAGCCTGAATGATGAAGGCCAGCGGGGTCTTGGGCTCCACGTCGCCGTGGTGTGCCTCAATGGCGTGGATGATCTGGGTGTTCTCCTTGTACTTGCGGCAGATGTCCACGCCGATCTGGACGTGGCTGCCCTCGATCTCGTGATCCAGCGCCTTGCCGATATCATGCAGCAGACCGGCGCGGCGTGCCATGGTGACGTTCACGCCCATCTCGCCCGCCAGCAGACCGGCCACCCAAGCCACTTCCATGCTGTGGGTCAGGGCGTTCTGGCCAAAGCTGGTGCGGTATTTCAGTCGGCCGATCAGCTTGATCAGGTCGGGGTGCAGGCCGTGGATGCCCAGCTCCATCACCGCACGCTCGCCTTCGCGCTTCATCTGCAGTTCCAGATCGTGGCGGCACTTCTCCACCGTCTCCTCGATGCGGGCGGGGTGGATGCGGCCATCGCCGATCAGGCGCTCCAGCGTCATGCGGGCCACCTCGCGGCGGGTCTGGTCGAAGGAGGACAGGGTGATGGCCTCCGGGGTATCGTCGATGATCAGGTCCACACCGGTAGCAGTCTCCAGTGCGCGGATGTTGCGGCCCTCGCGGCCGATGATGCGGCCCTTCATTTCATCGCTGGGCAGCGGCACCACGCTGACGGTGGTCTCGCTGCAGTGGTCGGCAGCGC